>OLNH01000493.1_pt1 | contig 33446 bp, 39 predicted proteins | sample 1643101 | NCBI WGS metagenome assembly OLNH01 (sample SAMEA3136758, study PRJEB25190) | human gut metagenome | biome: human gut; feature: human-associated habitat; material: faeces | place: Austria | collected 2013
AAATTTCTTTGATTGGAAGTTCATCATATCTTTTAATAAATCCTTCCATTAATTCTGGTGTATAACTACTACCTCCACCAATTGTTACAATTTTTACAGGTTTTTTACTCATTTTTATATCCTCCTTATTTTTACAAAACTATTCTAGTTTTATACTTTTCTTAAATCAATAAAGAGGAATTTTATAGTTACACTGTTCCAACAAAACAAACATAATTCAAACAAAAATAGAGAACACTGTTCCCTATTTGATTAAATCATTGTTTGTATCTCTTATAAGTGACGATGTAAAATTTTCATATTCATCAGCAATCTTAATTTTTTTCTTTTTATTTTCTTTATAATTTAAACTAAAATACATACTATACAATAAATCCAACAAATAAAGTGTTGATAAATTCATAGAAAAAGTTCCCAAATTGTTTCTAATTTTTTCTCTTGTAGAAACATGTAGAACACAACGTGATAAAGAAGATAAAGTATTCGTTCCAAATGATGTAATAGTAATAAAATCGATATTTCTTTCATTTAATTTATTTGCCATTCTTATACAATTTTGTGTTTCGCCTGTATAGCTAATTAAAATAAAACAGGCATCTCCTTTATTTAAATAACAAGCCTCATAATATGGTTCATCAATACTTTGATATACATTTACATGTTTTCCTATTCTAGCCATTTTATCTCTAAAAGTTAAAGCAAGATCATTTTGCGATCCAGAAGAAATAATATAAATATTTTTATTGTTTTTTAATAAATTCAATGATTTTCTTAACATATCGTGATCCAATAGTGAATGTGTGTCATCAATTATTTCATGATACAATGAACACATTTTATTTGATATTGTTTGTATGTTATCTTCTGTCATAAAAGGTATACTGGGGTTTATATCTGAAAAATTCGAATTTAAATAGCGAAGTTCTTCAACATACATTTCTTTAAATTCTTCAAATCCAGTAAATCCTAATTTTTGACAAAGTCGTATTATTGATGATGGTGAACAATACAATCTCTTTGATATTTCACGTGTTGATTGTCTTGCAATTTCTTCCTTTTGATTCAAAAAATACTTTACTATTTCTTTTTCTGCATACGTAAAATCAAAAGACTTTAACTTATCACTTATTAACATTTTTAACCTCATCCCTTTTCAATTCTATAAAGATTATACCTACAACATAAATTATTTTTCAACCATAAAAGCTCAGCTAATTCATTATGAATCAACTGAGCATTATTTATTATATATCTATATTCAATAAGTATTTGTAAAAAACCTAGACTACTTATGGTACGTTTGATTGTTCATAATTTTGAATGCACGATAGACTTGTTCAACTAAGATAAGTTTCATTAATTGATGCGGAAAAGTCATTTTAGAGAAGCATAAACGATAATTTGCTCTTTGTAATAATGACTTTCCTAAGCCTAAAGAACCACCAATAACAAAAGTAATCGTACTCTTTCCTCTAATCATACATTCTTCAATATGTTTAGAAAAAGCCACACTATCTATTTCTTTTCCATGTAAATCTAAAACAATCACATATTCATCATCTTTGATTTTAGCGATAATTTTATCTGCTTCTTTATCTTTGATGATATTTTCAACATTTTCACTTGCATTATCAGGAATTGGTTCATCACCAACTTCTACCATTTCCACTTTACAGTAAGCATTTAATCTTTTGACATATTCATTAATTCCATTAACAAGATATTTTTCTTTGAGCTTACCAATTGTTAAGATTCTAATTTTCATAATGTCCTCCAGAAACAATTTCTTTTTGATCTGCCACTTTGATTTCATCAAAATAAATATGTTCTTCATCAAAAACTCTTTGATATGTATTTAATGCTGTTTCTTTTGTATTTGCTTCTTCAGATAAGTGAGCTAAACAAATTTCTTTTGTTCTTTCTCCAATAACTTGCGCCATAATATGAGCACTATATTCATTATTAAGATGGCCTTTATCTCCTAAAATACGATTTTTTAAGAATAAAGGTCTTCTTGTACTCATTAATAATTCAATATCATGATTGCTTTCAAAAATATAATAATCTAAATTTTTCATATACCTCATATTCTTTTGAGAAACATAACCTGTATCTGTCATATATAGAATTGTTTCATGTTTTCCTTTAATCACAAAACCTAGTGGTGAAGTTGCATCATGCGATAAAGGTAAAGGAGTAATAATATAATGATCTAATTGTATGTCTTGATAATTTTCTATTTCGTGGCTTTCATCTATGCCTGGGATACATCCTTTTCCACAATAGACAATACTTTGATCAAAGATACCGATATTTTTATTATGGTCGACATGATCATGCGTTAATAAAACATAATGGATATCATTTTCATGAAATCCTAGTTGATTAAGTTTTGTGTAAAGCTGTCTTTTACTGATGCCACAATCAATTAAAAGTCCATTACCTTGATCATAAATAAAGATACTATTCCCCTTAGAACCACTTGCTAAGATATGATATTCCATTTTCCCTCCAAAACAAAAATGAGTACCAAGTACTCATTTTCTTATTTAAGTCCGTATTTTTTATTGAATTTTTCAACACGACCATCAGCACTAGCAAATCTTTGTTTTCCAGTATAGAATGGATGACAGTTAGAACAAGTATCAACACGTACTTCATCTAATACTGAACCACTTTCAAATTCTGCTCCACATGATGTACAAACTACTTTTACTTTTTTGTAATTTGGATGAATTCCTTTTTTCATTGTTATTTCTCCTTCCGCCTTGTAGATTTCTCACTACAAAGTAAGTTGCTATGATATATTAACATTAAATTATGTCGTTTTCAAGCCCTTTTTTATAATTTTAATCATCAACTTTAATTCGTCTAATAACCGCACCTAAAGTAATTAATTTTTGATCAATATTTGCATAACCACGATCAATATGATAAACATTACTGATTTCAGTAATACCATCCGCAATTAATCCGGCAATTAATAAAGCAGCTCCACATCTTAAATCTGTAGCTTCTACTTTTGCCCCTTTTAATGGTGTTTTTCCATTAATAAAACACATTGATTCATCTAATTCAATATTTGCGCCCATTTTATTAAGTTGTTCACAATGTCTAAATCTCTCTGGATAAATTGTTTCTATTACTTGTGATTGTCCGTTTGCCTGTGTAAGAAGCGCCGTTAATGGCTGTTGTAAATCTGTCGCAAAACCAGGATATACTTGTGTTCTTACGTCTACCGCATTAAAGTTTTTGTTATCGCCATAAACAATAATACTATCACCAACATTTTCCATTTTAACACCCATTTCTTTTAACTTAGAAATAAGAGATTCCAAATGTTGAGGAATGATATTTTGAATAATAACTCTTTCTCCTGCTGCTGCAGCCATAATTAAGAATGTACCTGCTTCGATACGATCAGGAATGATTTCATGAGTACATCCTTTAAGATGTTCTACTCCTTCAATCGTAATTGTATCAGTACCAGCACCTCTAATTTTAGCTCCCATTTTTGTAAGTAAGTTTACAACATCAATGATTTCTGGTTCTTTTGCTGCATTTTCAATAACTGTTTTACCTTCAGCTTTTACTGCCGCTAATAAGATATTGATTGTTGCTCCAACCGAAGCAAAATCTAAATATATTTTTGCACCTACTAAACGATCTGCTGTAATCACATGCGCACCATCAACAAATTCAACCTTTGCTCCTAATGCTTCAAATCCTTTAATATGTAAATCTATCGGACGAGGTCCTAAAAAGCAACCACCTGGTGCTTTCATCACAACTTTTTTGCATTTTCCAAGTAATGCTCCCATTAAATAATAAGATGCTCTTAATTTATCCACAGCATCAGATACTAATGGAACATTTTCCATACGAGAGGGATCAACAATTAAACTATCATGACTTCTTAATACTGTACAATTAAGTTCTTCTAATAAAACTGCTAAAGCATCGACATCACTAATTTCTGGTACACCATAAATTGTTACAGGACTATCCGCTAAAATAATTGCCGGAATAAGTGCTACAGTGGCATTTTTTGCACCCGAGATTTCTACTGTACCATTTAATTTATGTCCGCCTTCAATAGCAATAATTTCACTCATGACTTTACCCCTTTTCTTCTATCTATATTCCCTAATACTATATTATAAATTCATTAAAAAAACAACTTAATAAAGAGATTTCACATAAACAAAAAAAGCCCGAAGGCTTTTTTAATTGATTAAGCTTTACCGATGCAACCGAATACTTCCATTCTATCTTTAACACATTGTTTAATAGCTTCTGCACCTGGTGCTAATAATTTACGAGGATCATATCCTTTTCCTTCTAAATCTTTTCCAGCTTCAATGTATTTACGTGTAGCTTCTTGGAAATATAATTGACATTCAGTGTTTACATTTACTTTAGATACTCCTAAAGTGATTGCTTTTTTGATCATTTCATCAGGAATTCCTGAACCACCATGTAATACTAATGGTAATTTTCCAGTTTCAGCTTGGATTGCATCTAATGCATCAAAGTCTAAACCTTCCCAGTTTGCTGGGTATTTACCATGGATATTTCCGATACCTGCAGCTAAGAAATCTACTCCTAAGTCTGCGATTGATCTACATTCTTTTGGATCTGCTACTTCACCTTTACCGATGACACCATCTTCTTCTCCACCGATTGATCCAACTTCTGCTTCTACTGAAACACCTTTTGAATGACATAATTCAACGATTTCTTTTGTTTTTTCAATGTTTTCTTCGATTCCATAATGAGAACCATCAAACATGATTGAAGAGAAACCTGCATCTAAAGCAGCTTTAGCTCCTTCGTATGAACCATGATCTAAGTGTAAAGCTACTGGTACAGTGATATTTAATGCTTCTACCATTGCTTTAACCATTGCTGCAACTGTTGTATATCCAGTCATATATTTAGCAGCACCTTCTGAAACACCTAAGATTACTGGTGCTTTTAATTCTTCTGCAGTTAATAATACTGATTTAGTCCATTCTAAGTTGTTGATATTGAATTGACCTACTGCATAATGTCCTTCTTTAGCTTTCTTTAACATTTCTGTTGCTGATACTAATCCCATAACAAATCTCCTTTTCTTTTTTTCGGTTATATAATACTATCTTTTATTTAGAATTTCCATAGTTTTTATCATAAAAACCTTATTTTCCAAAAGCTTTTAATAATCTTTGACATGCATCTTCTAAAACACTACGAGGAATTGCAAGATTAAACCTTTCAAAACCTTCTCCACCCGTTCCAAAGATATATCCTTCATCTAACCATAAACCGGCTTTTTCTAACATTGTTTTTTCTAATTCATCTTTATTTAAACCACATTCTCTAAAATCAACCCATCCTAAATATAAACCTTCAGGTTTAACTAAATGAATATGAGGTAAATTTTCTTTTAAGAATTCATCGAAATAAGTAAAGTTATCATAAACATATTCCAACATTTCATCTACCCATAATTCACATTCATTATAGGCTGTCATACAAGCAATAATACCTAAGAAGTTTGGTTCATTAACCCCATAACGATTCATTGTTTCTTGATAAGCTTTTCTTAATTTTTCATCCGCAATAATAATATTAGATGTTTGTAGTCCTGCTAAGTTAAATGTTTTTGATGGTGCCGTTAAAACAACAGAGAATTCTTTATAACTTTCATCTACATTATAGAAAGGAATATGTATATGATCCCCATAAACAAAATCTTCATGAATTTCATCAACAATGACTAAAACATGATGTTTCTTACAAATTTCACCAATTTGTTTTAATTCATCTTCTTTCCATACTTTTCCAATTGGATTATACGGATTACATAAAATAAACATTTTAACATCATTTTCTACAATCGCTTTTTCAAAAGCTACATAATCCATTTCATAAGAATTCTCTTTATAAACCATTTCATTTTCAATAATTCTACGATGATTTAATTCAATTGAAAAATCAAACGGATAATAAACAGGTTTATTAATAATGATGGCATCATTTTCCTTTGTATAAGCATTCACACATAATTTAATTGCTGTTACCACACCTGGTGTTGGTACAATCCATTCTTTCTTGATATCAAAGTCATGTCTTCTTTTCATCCAAGAAATAACCGCATCAAAATATTCATCTGGCGCAAATGAATAACCATAAACACCTTGTTTTATTCTTTTAACTAAAGCATTTTCAATTTCCTTTGGTGATTTAAAATCCATATCCGCAACCCACATAGGTAACACATCTTTAGGTTTATTATGTGCTTCAATCGTATCCCATTTAGCACAATTTGTTCCTTTTCTATCTACAACTTCATCAAAATCAAACATACTTTTCTCTCCTATAACACTTCATTATCTTTAAATTCATCTTTTGAAAAATGCATTAAAGTCATTCCTAAAGCCATAGAAAGATTCAATGAATCTATATAATGACTATGAGGAATAAAAATAGATTTTCCATAATCTAAATACTCATCCGGCAAACCACTACTTTCATTACCAAAAACAAGAGAATGATACCCTTTTTTTGATTCAACCTTATGAATATTCGTTGCCCCTTTTAACATCAAGGTATAAATATCATGACTTGGAAATTTTTTTAAATAATCTTCAAAACTATCAAAATACTCAATATTTAAATGAAACATTGCTCCCATTGAAGCTCTTAAAACACGAGGATCAAAAACATCGACACCTGGTCTAATAATCGCTAAATTATAATAATTGAATCCTAACATTGTTCTCATAATTGTTCCCATATTCCCCATATCCCCAGGATTTACCAAAACAACATGATTTCCTTCTTGTAAAGTCATTTCATATTTTTTAATGATAGCAATCGCAAAACAATTATCTTTTTTAGATAATTTTTGAATTGTATTATCACTTTCAATTAATTCAATATGTTTTTCTCTACAAATTTCATCAATGATAGGAATACCTTTATTCTTATAAGAATTACTTTTTATATATACTCTTAAAACAAGATCAGGTCGATTTTTTAATAACTCAATCGTTTCAAAAACTCCTAAAGTATACGTATAATCAAAATCCTTCTTATATGCTTTAATCTTCATCTAATAAACCTTCTACTCTCTTTGTTTCTTCCTCTACACTTTCTTTTAAAGAAAGAAAATGTTTTTCTTCAAAATTGGCTCCTTGATGAATCAAATCAATCAATTCATCATACTTACGACAAGCTAATTTCAATTGTGAATATTTGATTGTCACATCTAATTCATTTCCAGCATCAGCCGTAATTTTATTTACTTCACGATACACTTCTTTAAACTTAGCATCTAAGTCTACTTTTTGTTTCTTTCTAAAAAACATCAAGCATCCCTCCCTTGCCCTTAATAGTAACACAATTTCATCTTAAATTCAGTTAATTTTTAGATTGTCTTTTGTTATAATACATTCGAGGTGATACTATGAAATTATTAGCTTGTCCCAAATGTCATCAACAACTTCATTTAGAAAACAAAACACTTAAATGTGAAAACAATCATTGTTATGACATTTCTAAAAGAGGATATATCAATTTATTATTAAACCCTGATAAAGCTACCAATAATCCAGGAGATAGTAAAGAATCTCTTGTCGCAAGAAAAGCATACTTAAATAAAGGTTATTATGATCCTATCTTAAATCAAGTGATTACGTGTATTGATGAATTCAAACATCAAGATGATTTAAGTATTTTAGATTTAGGATGTGGAGAAGGATATTATACTCAAGGTTTAAAGAAACATTTTGAAAACAGTGATATCTATGGTTTAGATATTTCCAAGATTGCTATTGATATGGCGACACGTTATCGTAAAGATGTTACTTGGCTTGTAGGAAATTCTAAAAATATTCCTATCTTAGATCATAGTTTAGATTTTATCTGTGCTTTATTTACAGTAGTAAATCAAGATGAATTAAAAAGAGCATTAAAAGAAGATGGTTATATTGTTCATGTTACTGCTAATAATCAACATTTAATTGAAATTAAAGAATTGATTTATGATGAAATCAAAGTAAAGAGTGATAAGTATATTCGTTTAGATTTTAATCAAGTGAAAAGTTATGACTTTAAAGAAAAAGTTCATATTTCTAATCGTGAAGATGCTTTAAATCTTTTAATGATGACACCACACTATTATCATATTAAAAAAGAAAAACGTGGCGTTTTAGATACTTTACAAGGTTTAGATATCACAATTGATATCAAAGTAACAGTTTATGCATTATCATAAAGAAAAGAATCATTTAGTAATAGAAATTAATGAAAGAATTCAAGGAATAACACTTCTTGAGTTCTTTCATTATCTACATCTTTCTAAAAAAACAATTCACTTACTTCGTCAAAATAAAGACTATACTTTAAATAATACTTATGTTGATTATCAAACCATTTTAAAAGATAAAGATATTCTTTCAATTAAAGCCTATGAACAAGGAAGAGACTTTGTTGAACAAGAAAGTTCCTTAGATATCATCTATGAAGATGACTTGCTTTGTATCGTCAATAAACCAAGCAACCTCATTATTCATCCTGATGATAAAAGTAAGATGAATACACTTTGTAATTATGTCAGTTATTACTACCAACAAACTCATCAAGATTTACCAATTCGTTATCTTCATCGTTTAGATAGAGATACAACCGGTCTTGTGATGTTTTGTAAATGTGCTCTTTTACAACCTTACTTTGATGCTTTAATTGCTTCTAAAGAAATCAAGAAAACCTATCTTGCCATCATTCAAGGACATTTACCTCAAAAAGAAATGTCTGTCAACTTACCTATCGGACAAGATCGTCATAGCAAAAATAAAATGTGTATTTCTAAAACCGGTAAAGAAGCCACTTCGCATTTTAAAGAAATCAAAACAAACAAAAACTATACACTGGTAAAATGTCAAATTGAAACTGGTAGAAAGCATCAAATACGCGTTCATTTGAATCATTTACATCATCCTATTGTTGGTGATTCACTTTATGGAAAAGTTTCTTCTAAGATCAAAAGAATGGCTTTGCATGCTTATTGTTTAGAATTTATTCATCCTTTAAATAATCAACCAATAATAATTGAATGCCCTCTTCCATTAGATATGGAAAGTATATTAAAATAGTGTTTTCAAATGAAAACGCTATTTTTTAGTCAAAGTATGTGATTTTTAAATCTTTAAAGAAAGCTTCTGTTCCAATATCTACAAAGAAACCAATATTTCCTCTCATTGATTTATCATGAATCATTTGATCTACCACTAATGATGGTTGAAGATCATCATTTAAATAGAAAATTGCTTTTTCATCTTCAATCACCGCTTTTAAACTGATCCATTCATTTAAGTCAATGTCTACTTGATTTTCATATTTTGTAATGCCGTGTTCTCTAAAATAGGCAAATGTATATGTTGGATAAGAAAAATATTGACAACCATGTTGTTTCCTTACCGGGTCATCACATTGTCTACCATTTGTAGGTCTTACATAAAATGATTCAAATTTTGTATCATCTTCATGAATACGATATGCAATACCAATAAATCCTCTCGCAAAATCTGGTGCCTCTTTTAATAAACGACTAAGCATCTTTACTTCAATAATTCCATTATGAAATGATGAATCAACTAATTTAGCATACGTATTTTCATCATATTCATTAATTTTTCCACTTTTAATAACTCTTAAAACCTTTTCATTATCAATAACTTCATTTGAAATATGTGTATAATTTTCTTTCCAATTTTCTTTATTAATCATTTCTTATCCTTCCTTTCACCAACATTTTAAAATATCTTTTTTATTTGGTAAAGTAGGCACTTTTTTTGTAACTATGTTTAGCACTTAATTTACTAGAGTGCTAAAAAATTCATATTCAGTTAATATAAACAACTATAATACAAATTAGCACAAGGATACAGTGAGTGCTAAAGGAGTGAAGAGTATGATTAAACCATTACATAAATTTGTATTAATAAAAAAAGAAGAAAAGGAAAATAAAACAACAAGTGGAATTGTTTTATCAACAGAAAAGAAAGAAGTTCCTTCGATTGCAAGTGTCATTGCTGTTGGTGATGAATGTACTTCATCATTAAAAGAAAATGATCGTGTTATTTACAAAGAATATTCAGGTACAAAAGTAACTGTTGCTGATCAAGATTATATTGTTATTGATGAAAAAGATATTATTGCAAAATTTGAATAAGGAGGCTGATATTTATGAGTAAAGAAGTAAGATTTTCAAACGATGCACGTCAATCGATGTTAAAAGGTGTTAATGTATTAGCGGATGCTGTAAGTGTGACGTTAGGTCCTAAAGGACGTAATGTTGTCTTAGATAAAGGTTATGGTTCACCATTGATTACAAATGATGGTGTAAGCATTGCCAAGGAAATAGAACTTGAAGATAAATTTGAAAATATGGGAGCTAAGCTTGTATATGAAGTTGCTAATAAAACCAATGATGTAGCTGGTGACGGGACAACAACGGCTACTATTCTTGCTAGAAATATGATTGTGAATGGATTAAAAGCTGTTGATAAAGGAGCAAACCCTGTTTTAATGCGTGAAGGTATTGAAAAAGCAGGTAAAGCCGTTGCTGATGTGGTATTGAAAAATTCTCATAAGATTGAAACAAATCAAGATATCGCCTCAGTAGCTACTATTTCTGCAGGTAATGAAGAAATTGGTCAATTGATTGCTTCTGCCATGGATAAAGTTGGTAAAAACGGTATTATCAATGTTGATAAATCTAATAGCTTTGATAATATCTTAGAAATCAATGAAGGTATGCAATATGATAAAGGTTATGTTTCTCCATACATGGTCACAAATCAAGATAAAATGTCTGTTGAAATGGAAAACCCTTATATCTTTATCACAAACCATAAAATTAATAACTTACAAGAAATTCTTCCTGTTCTTGAACAAATCGTTCAAAGTAATAAACCATTATTATTAATTGCTGATGATTTCGAAAACGAAGTTATTTCAACCCTTGTTTTAAATAAATTAAGAGGTACATTCAATGTTGTCGCAACAAAAGCTCCTGGATTTGGTGATAATCAAAAAGCTACATTAGAAGATATTGCTGCTCTTACAGGTAGTACCTTTATTAATAAAGATCTTTCTATGGAATTAAAAGATGTTACATTGGATCAATTAGGAACTGTTAAAAAAATCATTGTCACAAAAGATCATACAACAATGATTTCTGGTAATAATCAATCAGATAGTTTAAAACAACGTATTGAAAGCATTGAAAATCAATTAGCAAAAACAACTTCTTCTTATGATCAAAAACAATTAAAAGAACGTTTAGGTAAATTATCTAATGGTGTTGCGACTATTAAAGTTGGAGCAACAACTGAAAGTGAATTAAAAGAAAAGAAATTACGTATTGAAGATGCTTTAAATGCTACTAAAGCTGCTGTTGAAGAAGGTATTGTTATTGGGGGTGGCGCTGCTTTAGTAGAAGCTTATAAAGAAGTAAAACCTCAATTAAGATCTGATAATGTAGATGTTCAAAAAGGTATTCACATTGTGATGGAAGCATTATTTGCACCAATTCAACAAATTGTTGAAAACGCTGGATATAATGCAGAAGATATTGTTGAAAATCAAAAAGCCGCTCAAAAGAATTATGGTTTTGATGCTAAAAACGGGCAATGGGTCGATATGTTTGAAAAAGGGATCATTGATCCAACCAAAGTCACTCGTAGTGCTTTATTAAATGCTTGCAGTATTGCTTCATTGTTCATTACAACCGAAGTGGGTATCGCAGATGCAAAAGATACTTCTAAAAACGAAGTTCCAACTCCTACAATGTATTAATAGATAAGAAAAGTGATTCTTGTTTTAAATGAGAATCACTTTTTTTCTTAGTATATTACGATATACTACATTATGATATACTTTATCCTATTATACTTTCTTTTCTTTAAATCTTCCCGATATAACAAAATGTGTCTGGTCGTCAATCTTAAATTCGATTTTAAAACAATCATCTTCTTGTCCATAATATAAATCCACCCTACTCTTAGGTGCTATCTCCTTTAAATAATGCATTGTCATTTCATCAATAAAGAAATCTTGCTTTTTTTCTTGAGGTAGAAGATCCATGACCCACTCTAAGTAACGGGCATTGTTCATATGCTTGTTTAAATCAATATCACTATATACAACTTCTCTTGTTTGAACTTTTTTAGTTTCTATATCTAAAAGCGGTTCATATTTTTCTACAAAACTTGGATATTCCTCACATTCAGGAATACTTATTCCTACTTTTTGTGGTCTAACAATTCTTCTTTTTCCAATATCTATTAATGTCCAAATGGAATAAATACCTCCAATGACTTCATCATTGACTTTTAAATCATAGGTTCTAAAATATTGGATTTTTCTTTCTCCTTTAGCACGGGTAGAAACAGTGAGTTTTTCTCCTATTAAAAGCGGTCTTTTTAATTTTACTGTTTGTTTAACCAAAACCCAGCCATATTTTCCATTAAAACTTTCATTCCATAAACCTATTTCTATCGCATTTTTAGTTGCAAGATTCGATAATTTCGATAATAAATCAGAATATTTATATTCTCCATAATAATCGACATTTTGATATTCTATTTCATATTCTTCTTTTGTTTCACTATTTTTCATTTCTTATCTCCAAAATGTTTATTTACTAGCAAATCAATAATAATACATATATAGTCAAAAGAAAAGGATGTATTATTTTGAAAAAGTATAATAAGAAGAAAATTATTTTAACAACATGTGTCATTACCTTTTTAATTTTTACACTTTGTGCACTTATTTCCTATGACAATTCTACTGTTCAACCTCGTACAAGTATAAAAAAGGCTAAAAAACATGCAGATGATCCGACAGTTTCTATGGTTGCTGTAGGTGACAATATCATTCATGAAAATGTCTTCAAGTTTGCAAGAAATGGAAATACATATAACTTTAAGCCTTGTTATCAAAATGTAAAAAAATATATTTCTCAACATGATCTAGCTTATGTCAATCAGGAAACTTTGATTGCTGGTGATCAATATGGTATTAAAGGTTACCCTAATTTTAATTCTCCTGAAGCGCTTATTGAAGATTTAAAAGATACAGGTTTTAATATGGTAAGTGGTGCGACAAATCATTCAATGGATTTAGGAAAAGATGCCCTTATTTCTTCAGCACAGTTATGGAAAAAACAATCTAATATTCTTTTTTCCGGACTATATGACAGTCAAGAAGATCGTCAAACAATCCGTGTTATTGAAAAAAACGGCATTCGTTTCAGTTTCCTTTCTTATACGTTTGGCGTCAATGAAGCCACAAAACGTCAATATCGCAATCAACTTCAAACATATCCTTATATATTAGGACAACTAGATAAAGAACAAATTAAAGAAGATGTTGAAAAGGCAAAGGAACAAAGTGATGTCATTATCGTTGCTTGTCATTGGGGCAAAGAAGATGTTTCTCAAATTTCTGATTTACAAAAAGAATATGCTCAGTATTTTGCTGATTTAGGTGTTGATGTAGTTATTGGAAATCATCCTCATCAAATTCAACCTATTGAAAAAATCAACAATACACTTGTGATCTATTCTTTAGGAAATTTTTTAAGTACAATGAAAGGTGTTTATAATCAATTAGAAGGTATGATTTCATTAGATTTCGTTAAAAAAGCAAACAACATATCTATTGAAAATATCACTTATATTCCTTTAATCAATCATTATAATGATGATGTTGTCACTATTTACCCACTTCAAGACTATACGCAAGAACTGGCAAGTCAACATACGATTTTAAAAAATCAACCAAATATTATTGAAGAATTTAAAACTTACATTCAAGAAACAATTAATAATAAAGATATTAAAATAAAAATGTGAGGTTCATATGAAAAGAAAACAAATAGTTCTCGTATTTCTTATTGTATGTATTTTAGGTTTTCTTCTCTTCATTCCTAAAACCAAACAAAAAGAAACAAAAACATCAACTAAAAAGAAAACAACTATCAGTTATTATCATAAAGAATATAAAGAGCGCTACAATAACTATCAAAAATCACATCCTGATTTAACAAAAAAAGAAGTCTATACACTTGTAAATATGAATCGTGATTATGATTTTTATCAAAAAATTATTAAACAAGAAAATCCTAATGCTTTAAATACTCTTGTTAATAAATATTATCAACTTGATGAAAATTATGAGCCAAGTGATCTTGTTGAAATCAATACCAGCCCAGGAACTTATGGAACACCTTATCGTAAACATACTGCTCGAAAAGTTGTTTATGATGATTTTCAAGCCTTAAAACAAGCCTGCACCAATAAAGGATTTGAACTTTATGTTGCTTCTGGCTATCGCTCAACTTCATGGCAAAAAGAAATCTATAATCATATGGTAGAAACTTATAGCGTAGAAAGAGCCGATGAAACGTGCTCACGTCCTAGTCACAGTGAACATACCACAGGCTTAGGTCTTGATATTGCTTTAGATCAATATAAATTTGAAGACGTTGAAAAACATCCTCAATATACTTGGTTTTTAAATCAGTTGAGCCAATATGGCTTTATTCTACGCTATCCTAAAGATAAAGAAAATCTAACTGGCTACAGTTATGAAGCTTGGCATATTCGCTATGTTGGTAAAAAACTGGCCAAAAAAATTGAAAAAAGTGGTTTAACTTTTGATGAATACTATGCTCGCTACTACGCATAAAAAAAGAAGATGGGACTATCTTCTATGCGTCCAATATTCTGTTACAGGGATTGCTGGACTATTTTCGTCCCATGGCATTTCATGTCTTTCAAAATAACCAATAACTTGTTGATCATGATTACGAACAGGCACAAAGAATTCTCTTTCGCCTGTTTTTGTATTATACGTTTCAAATATTTCATTTTCACCAGTATCAGCTCTTTTTAAAAATTCTTCAATTTTAGCTTTAGAGTTTTCATTATGACAGTTGAATAAACTTTGATTGATTTGTACACGATTTCCATAGCGTTCTTTGGCTATTTTATTCATATAACCCACAATATGTTGTTGCTCTACAAAAAAACAATTTCATAACTATAAGCATCTAAAATATTTTCTAATAGTTCTTTTGTAATTTACATTATTTTTTAACCTTTCATCTTAATAATAACATAAAGATATATTGTATTATTTTTTAACTATACTATTTATGTTTTTTCTTGTATAATAATAAGGTAATTATTTAAAGGAGCGTCTTTTATGGGAGATTTAAAATATTTATTACCTATTTTAGTAGCTGTTGTTTTAGTATGGATTACATATTTAATTATCAACTTCGTCGCTACAATTATTAAAACAAAGAAAAAAGATGACACAATGGTTTGTGGTGTCAACATACAAGGAAAAGTATTTTATGGTGTACTTATCGTTATTTACTTAGTGATGTTCGTGTATTGTGTTTATTTCATGATTACCCACTTATTAAGTGGTGATGTAGATAGTGTATATTTACCATTAAATATCTTAACGATTTATTCTTTTGTTTTCTATTTAATGATTCAATGGATTATTTATTTTGGACATAGACAAGTTTTAATTGGTCGTGTTTTATTTGATTATAGAAAAATCAAAAGAGTGACTTATCCAAAGAAAACAAAATTACGTTTTACTTATGGACAAAAAACATTAGAAACATATATTCGTTTTATTGATGATTCTATTCTTAAAAAATCATTACAAAGAACAAGATAAAAAGCAATTTCAATCGAAATTGCTTTTTTATTTGATGGGAATCCAAATATTATGATAATTAAAATATTCTTCTTTTGGTTTCCACATTGAAACAACTTGTGATATGACATCCCCAGCAAGTTGTAAATTATTTTTTTCCATATAATCAAATGCTGGTTTGAGCACTTCATACGTTAAGATTTGACTTGAACGAGAAGAAATTGACATATAAAGACAAAGATGTTCAGGATAATAATGAACATACTCACTTTCCTTGATATCAATCACTCCCGCAAATTCTTCTTCTACGCCTATTCCATAATAAAATTCTTTATTTCCCTTTTCGATATGTTCTTGAGGAAAAAGCGCTGTTGAAAAAACAAAAGGAATCTTTTGACAAAAATCTTTAAGTTCTTCTCTTTCATCTTTATTTAAATCAATTGTATAACACTTTTGCGTATCAATACGATAAATACCTGGTCTTTTTTGTAAAGTAAAGTTTAAGCTTTCACTACGACTAATGAGTTTTCGATTGGTACGTAGTCTTTTTAATAAATTCATTTGATAAATAATATTCTTTTCAATGATTTGTTCTTGTTTTTCTAATAATTCGTCTATTTCTTCTAAAGACTTACTTTGTAATATTCCCGCTGTTTCTTCAATCGATAAACCAAAGCCAAGATAACAACGTGCACGAATCAACATATGAAGATCCCATGTTGTATAATAACGATAGCCACTTTCTTGATCATGAATTGGTGCAATAATCTCTTTTCTTTCATAATAACGAATTGTTTCGGCTGTAATTCCTAATATTTTTGCAAGTTCTCCAATTGTATATGTATTGTACATAATCCCCCAACCTTCAAATTGTTTTAAAGTTTTCACCAAATTATAACATATTTTCTTATTTTTTGACCTTATTTGATACTTTTTTACCCTATTGACTCTCAAATCGTTTGAGAGTTTAAAATGACTTTGTTAAAAAAATAACATACGATGTCAAATAAATAACAAAGGGAGAGAAAAATTATGGAAGAAAAAAAAGTTGTTCTTATTACAGGTGGAGCAATGGGGCAAGGTCGTGCTCATGCCTACAAATATGCTGAAAACGGATTTAATGTTGTTTTAGCTGATATGTTAGATCCATCTCATGAAGCATTTAAAGAAACAATTGCTAGTTGTGAATCTAAAGGAGCAAAAGTTTTAGCTAAAAAAGCAAACATTACTTCTACTGAAGATATGGAAGCATTATTTGCTTCAGTTTGGGAAACATTTGGTCGCTTAGATGTTGTGATTGCAAATGCTGGTATTATTAACTTCGGTTATACTTGGGAGTTAACTGATGAACAAGTCGAAAAAGTAATGGATATTAACTTAATTGGTACTTGGCGTACTGATAAATATGCCACTAAATATATGTTAAAACAAGGATTTGGTCGTATCATTAATATTTCATCAACTTCTGGTTTATATGGTACTCCACAATTAGCTACTTATTGTATGAGTAAATGGGGTATCTTAGGTTTAACTAAAACTCTTGCTAAAGAAGTGGGTTCTAAAGGAATAATCGTTAATGCTTTATGTCCTACTAAAGTTAAAACTCCAATGTGTGAAACAATGGATTATGTTAAATTCATTAATGATTTAACTGGTAAAGATTTCAAATCTGTTGAAGAAATGTATGCTGGTGTGCCATTCCTTGAAGTAGAAGATATTGCTAGTATGGTTTACTGGTTAGGAACAAGTAGAGAAGCTGGTAAATTCAACGGACAAGGCGTACCACTTGATTTAGGTACTTTACAATAATAAAGGGAGAAAAAGAATATGAAAATTACAAAAGTAACACGTTGGCGTGTTTTTGCAGGAGTTTGGATTCAAAGTTTATTCACTTCTGCCACTGCCTTCTTTAGTTTATTCTGTTTGCCATTTTGTAACCAATTCGAATGGAGTAATTCAGATTTTTCAATGGCATACACAATTTATATGTTTATCTACTGTGCAGTAGGTTTCCTTGGTGGTATTTTAGCTGAAAAATTACAACCAAGAGTTGCAATCTATATTGGTTTAGTCTTATTTGCTGGAGGATGGATCTTAACTGGTTTTGCTTCATCTATTCCATTCTTATATATTGCTTATGGTGTCATTGCTGGTGCTGGTGCTGGAACAATTTATCCTGCATGTTTACCTACAGCTTTAAAATGGTTCCCAGATAAAAGTGGTTCTATTTCTGGTTTAGTTCAAGCTGGAGCTGCTTGTGGTCCTTTCATTATGTCACCTATTGCTCAAATGTTAATTGATAATTTTGGAGCACCAATGGCTTGTAAAATTTTAGGTGTTGTATTCTTAATCGGTGTTGGAGCTGTTGCTTGGATGATCGTTCCTTGTCCTGATGGATGGACTCCTGAAGGTTGGGTTCCAAGTGAACAACAAAGTAAAGAATTACATACAAAAGATTATAATATTCCTCAAATGGTTAAAACTCCTATCTTCTGGGTATTATTAGTTATGTTTATTTTTGCTAATGCTGCAGGAACAATGATGGTTTCAGCAACATCACCAATCGCACAAACTCAAATCGGTTTATCAGCTATGGATGCTGCTTTATGTGTAAGTTTAATGACTTTATTTAATATGTTTGGTCGTTTATCATTTGGTGTTATTTATGATAAGTTAAAAGGATGGAATTCTTTAATTCTTGTCTTAATTTTAAATGGTATTTCAATGCTTATGTTAACAATAGCTCATTCATTTGCTTACTTTGTTGCATGCATTGCTTTAGTTGGTTTCTCTTTTGGTGGATTACTTGTTGTTTTCGCACCAATGGTTAAAACAATCTTTGGTTCTAAATACTATAATAGAAACTATGGTTTAATCTTTATTGGTTATGGTATTGGGGCTTTCGTTGGTCCTAAGATTTCCGCAAGCTTCTTTGATGCTACTGGATCTTATGTGATGGGATTCATTGGTTCAGCTATTCTTGCTGCTGTTGCTGTATTATTAGTTATCGTTGCTAAAAAACTTGCTAATAAAATGTTAAGTGCATAACTTTAAAAGGGTGAATTTTTCACCCTTTTATTTTATACTTTCCTTTACTTCTTTAATGCTCTTTAAGGTTTCATGACAATAATAATGCATATAATAAAGAAAACGTTATTCTACACTTTGATAAACAAATTGATTGGTTTTGCCACATTCTTCCAATCTGAAGGTAATGCTCTTTATTTTATCAATAAGAAGACAAGGAATTGTCCTTTTATTTTGTATAATTATTTTAGCAAATATATATTATTGCACTTAGTTTATATAAAGCTTATAAAAAAATGGGTTTATAAGACCCATTTTTTTTAACAATATTTTCTAACGAAAGTTAATACAACTAAACTAAATACTAATAAACATACAACTTCAATAATATTTGTATTATCTCCTGTTTTAACAGCTTGAGTTGCCGTTTTTGTTTCGGTTTTGATTTCTTCTTTTTTTACAGTTGGTGTTACTGTTGCTTTATTTTCTAATTTAGAAATTTTTTCAGTTTCTAACACTTCTTTACATACCGTACATTCTTTATGTTTAGAACCATCACTTTCCAAAGTAGCTTCTTTATCAATGATCCAATCGCTTGAAACATGATCTACTTTACTATCTAAATCAGCATAAGAAAGTGTTGTAGATGTTTTCCCACATCTTGAACATACATACCAATAAACATCATGTTCTGTACAATCTTTTGCTTTTGATTTTAAATAAGCTTCTTTTTTAACTTTAACTGTATAATCATGTCCTAAATGACCTGTTGTAAAAGTATCAAGTTCTGAATCACTTTTTGCTCCACAAGTACAGCTCTTATAATAAATACCTGGTGTTACACAAGTTGCTGCTTGTTTTACATATTTAGATGATTCAACTTCTTGATTATAAACATGATTATGTTGTTCAAAAACATAAACATCTTCAGAAAAATCAAGTGATCTAACTTCTATTTTATTTTCTTTTGTATTTTCTGCATCGAAAAGATTTTTTCCATTTTTTGTTGCAAGATAACATTCATAACCATCTTGTAATTGTGTTCTTACATCCACGCCTCCATTGCTTCCGATGCTTCCTTCAAGTCTAGCACTTAAAATAATATATTTACATCCACTTCCACAAAAGATTGCATAGTATGTACCTCGCTTATATGTACCATTTCCTTTTAATACCATTGTTGAATTACTTCTGTGTTCTAGGCATAGCGATTCAGGTACATACCCTAATGTTGAAGTTTCACAATCACCATCAAGTGTTTTTCCATTAGCATCAAAAACATAATAAGCACCTGGTATATCAAGTTTTAATTGTCCTTTTAAGTTTTTATTTAATTTGATATTAATATGTCCATCAGTATCACGGCTAACATCTGCTGCATCACCTAATCCATTTTCTAATTGTTCATAAGTTGTAACATCTAATTGACCAATCTTTTTTGTTTCATCATTTGCATAAATGTTTGTTGGTAAAAAACTGATCATCATTAAAAACACCAACATAATTGATAATATTTTTCCCTTTTTCATACTTCTTCTTCCTTTCTTTTTTATTTTACTATTTATTAAATCTATTTTTGTGATTTGGCGCGAAATGTCATTTTTATGGTGTGAAATGTATATAAGTCATAAACATATTTTGATAAAATAGTATTAGGTGATGATTATGTTTATAGCAATATGTGATGATGATATTTTATATATGAATAAAGTGAAAGAAATGATTGAACAATGGGGAAAGGATAATAATGAAGATGTTTCAGTTTATCTTTTTAATCATGGGGATGCTTTGATTAATAGTTATCAAAAAAGTAAAATCGATGTTATTTTTTTAGATATCATGATGCCTCTATTAAACGGTATGGATGCAGCTCGTGAAATTAGAAAAACTGATCAAGTTGTTAAAATCATCTTTTTAACATCTTCTCCTGAATTTGCTTTAGAATCTTATGATGTAAAAGCTAGCGGTTATCTAATTAAGCCGACAAACTACGAACGTTTATGCTCTCTTTTAAATGACTGTAAGCTTTCTATTCATCATGAACCTAAGTTTATTATTGTAAAAACTGAAGCAGGATTTCAAAAGGTTTATTATCATCAAATTGAATGTATTGAAGCTCAAAATAAGAAAGTTCTTTTTTATTTAGAAAATAATAGACGTATTGATGTTTTAGATACATTTGTTCATTGTAGTAAAGAACTTCTTTTAAATGATGGATTTTATAAATGTCATCGTAGTTATTTAGTTTATATGCCTGCTGTAGATCATTTTAGTTCTTTAGAGATTGAAACAAAATCTCATAAAAAGATTCCAATTGCACGATCTTATACTAAAGATTTTAAAGAAGCTTATTTTGAATATATGTTTAAGGAAGGAGGTTCTTCGTATGATTAATACGATTTTAGAGGCTATTCGTTATACTTTGACTTTGTTGTTTGGTATTTTTGTTTCTACTTTGTTTCTTGATATTAAAATTAATAAGAAGAATATTCTTATTATCTTTGGTTTCTTTTACATAGATTTAGCTTTACAAGCCATCTTTTATTTTTCAAAGAATATTTCAAGTGTTATTTCTCTTTATCCTCTTATTACGCATTTACCATTATTTTTATTCTTTATTTTAATTTTTAAGAAAAGAATTTTTCCAACTTTAATTGCTATTGCAAGCGCTTATTTGTGTTGTCAAATTAGTAATTGGACAACAATCTTTGTTTCTTCTTTTATTAATGGAACTGCTGATATTATTTATTCTTTATCTTTATTTCTTTCTTTTGGTTTTATTGTGAAATTTGTTTATTTACCAATTTCACAACTATTAAAAAAACAGTCAAGTGAACTTATTTCTTTTGGGATTATTCCTATTTTCTACTATATATTTGATTATGTATCTACTGTATATACACAATTATTATATGTTGGAAATAGAATAACTGTTGAATTTACACCTTTTCTTCTATGTATTTGTTATTTTGTTTTCTGCACTGTTTATTTTAAACAGTATGAAGAAAAGCAACACATTGAAACAAATAATAAACTTATGTATATGAAACAAACACAAGTTGAAAAAGAAATGACTTTAATGGAAGAAAATGAAAAGAAAATTGTATTGATTCGTCATGATATGCGTCATTTCTTAAATAATATTTTAAATGATTTGGAAAACAATCAAAATGAACATGCTATTGATTATATTCATACTTTGTTTGATTCATTGGATCAAACCGTAAGAAAGCAATATTGTTTAAATAATACCATAAATATGATTATTGCTTCTTATGAAAATAGAATTCAAGAAGAAAATATTGATTTTCATTATCAATTATCTGTTCCTAAAAAATCAGCGATTAGTGATATTGATTTAACTTCTATTCTTTCAAACGCCTTAGAAAACGCTTTGAAAGCTGTTTTGTTATTAAAAGATTATCGTTTTATTCAACTTACTATAGAAGAAAAATGTGGTAAACTTTTGATTTCTGTTGAAAATAATTATTTAAATGAACCTATATTTGTAGATGGCATACCGATTTCTAAAGAAAAAAATCATGGTTTTGGTAGTCAAAGTATTGTTTATACAGTAGATAAATTAAATGGAAATTGCCAATTTTCTGTTAATAATCACCGTTTTATTTTAAGAATCGTTATATAAAAAACAAAGTTTTTATGACTTTGTTTTTTATACTTTATATTTTTGTATATAAGAATTATAAAAGCTTGAGAAACTTGAAAATCTGTTACTTTCATCTTTTTTTATTTCTAAAAGATTACTTTGAGATTTTCTATCCTTTGTTGTTAAAGTATTTTCTACTTTTTCATCTATAATATTTATACAATTAAAAGTATCTCTAATAAGTCTTCTAAAATACATTTGATAAATTTATAATGAAAAATATTCTTCCTCTTGATAACTATTATATCTCATCATAGAAATTCGATTATAAGGCTTTTTTGTGGTATCGTAGTTTGTTGAACTATCATCTTCTACGTTCATTTGAAAATCTTCTATAAGTTCTTGTAATCCACTAAATCTAACAATACTTTCATTTAGCACTCTCACAACAGCTTTTATTGTTTTTAAACCTTTATTTATCAACAATCCCCAAAGGCTCAAAGCATCATATGATTTTTCTATAAAATCAAGACATTCATTTCATTGGATGAACCAGCCAATGACATCTTTAAAGTCCCATATTATTCTCTTTTAAAGAAACAAAAGAAAGGATGGTATTTTTATATTTTATTTATAAATAAAAATCATAGTTTTATGTATGAGAATATATTCCTTAGAAAAGAATCATGCTCTTTATAAAAATGGCATGGAAAGAATTAATAATGATGCTCTTGCAACACTTACGATCTTAGTAGCGAGTTCAAGACCTGAAGATAAGGAAATTATGATGGAATTGATTAAAACGATTATTAAATAAAAAGAACTATTCAACTGAATAGTTCTATTATCACTAGTCTAAGTCTTCTCCTTGAGAAGCGATTACTTTTTTATACCAATAGAATGAATCTTTTTTACTTCTTGCCATTGTTCCTGTTCCATCATCATGTTTATCAACATAAATGAAACCATAGCGTTTTCGCATTTCACCAGTTCCAGCAGAAACTAAATCAATACATCCCCAAGTTGTATAACCAATAAGATCTACACCATTTTCAATAGCTTTTGCCATTTCTTCGATATGGGCACGGTAATATTCAATACGATAATTATCATGAATACTTCCATCTTCTTCTACAGTATCATAAGCACCTAAACCATTTTCTACGACCATTAATGGTTTTTCATAACGATCATAAATCATTTCTAAATAATATTTTAACCCTTTAGGATCAAGTGCCCATCCCCAATCAGAATATTCTAAGTATGGATTACGTACACCAAATGACATATTACCACTTACTGTATCATCATTTTTATGAGTAGTAACAGCTTGTGACATGTAGTAAGAGAAAGTATACATATCAACTGTACCTTTTTTAAGTTCATCTAAATCTTGTTCCGTAATGTCTAATTGAACATTATGTTCTTTCCATAAACGTTTTGTAAATGTTGGATATTTACCTTTACATTGAACATCTCCACAATAGAAGATTCCTTTTTCCCATTTAGAACGATTAAATAAGATATCTTCTGGATCAGATGTTAATGGATAATAAGTAATACCACAAATCATACATCCTATTTTATTTTCAGGATCAATTTGATGCCCAATTTGTACTGCTCTTGCACTTGCCACAAATTGGTAATGTAAATGTTGATAAGCTTCTTGATATGCTTCATCACTGGCATCATCTGGTAAGAAGTTAATTGTATTATTGATTTCATTGAATGTTAACCAGTATTTAACAAGCCCTTTGTATTCATTAAAGATTGTTGTTACATATTTTTCATAAAGAGCAATATATTTACGATCTAACCAATCTCCATATTTTTCTTCTAAAACAAGTGGTGTATCAAAATGCCAGATAGAAACAAGTGGTTCAATACCTGCATTTCTAAGTTCTGTAAATACATTTCGATAGAAATCTAAACCTGCTTGATTTGGTTTTTCTTCTTCTCCTGTTGGATAAATTCTTGACCAAGAAATTGATAATCTAAACATCTTGAATCCCATTTCTTTAAGTAAAGCAATGTCTTCTTTGTAATGATGATAAAAATCAATACCATCATGGTTTGGATAAAGTTCATCATCAAATACCGCAAAATGAGCTCCTTCTGGTAATTTAAATCCATGGTTAGGTAACTTTTGTTTATTCCCATCCTTATCAATAAAAGTAACCATACGTGGTGTATTAACTGTTCCACCAGTTGTTACATCTGTACGTGCCATTCCACGTCCGTCTACGTTCCAAGCACCTTCACATTGATTGGCAGCAACTGCGCCACCCCAATAAAAATCTTCACTAAATTTCATTGATCTTCCTCCTTAAATTATTTCTATTATAAAATATTTTTATGTCTTATGTATTAAATTTTCTTTTTTTGATTAGCATTCAAAATAATAAATACAATAATTGAAGTTACCGTTGATAATAAAACAATAAATGATATATTTGCTTTAGTTATAATCATCGCAGCAATAGAAGTTCCAAGTACTTGTCCTAATTGAATTCCAGAACTATTTAGAGAAATCATTAAACTAGATTTATTTTGCGTAACAATCGTAATCGCTGTATTAATTTGTAAGCCTATAAACCAGCCATTAACCATCCATAGACAAATCATAACTAATTGAATGACAAAAGAAGTATTCGTCATAAATATAATGAATGATAAACAAACTTGTAGGAAAGATCCTCCTACTAATGACTTATAAAACCCAAATCTATCGCAAAAAAAGCCTCCTATTAAATTTCCAATAAAACTACTTAATCCAATAATCATTAAAAAGACACTTGTATATCCTTCAAAATATGAAAATTGATGAATGATATATGGTGTTAAATATGTATAAATTGCCCCATACCCTATAAATGTCACAATAGATGAAATACGTACAAGTAACACCTTTCTTTCTTTTAAAAATTGTAATTCTAATTTTAAATTCACTTCTTTTTGATGCGTTCCTTTTGGCAAATAGGAAATAAAATAGGCAAGTGAAAGTAACATAATAAAAATCAAACCCAAAAAGACAAATTTCCACGAATAAAGTGCTACCAATTCACGTGTAAGTGGGACTCCAACCATTAAAGCAGCTGCTACTCCAGCAATTAATAACGATAAATTTTTCCCAACTTTCTCTTTTGGTGAAAGTGAAGCAAATCGTATTATGATGAAAGCTATTGGTAAAACTCAAAAAAACTATCCCTCTATTAAGTTTCATCTTTACAGTGGAAATGCTCAATATGTTGAAGAACAACTTGATCAAGGAATTTTTGATTTAGGAATTGTCACCGATCCTGTCGATTTATCAAAGTATGATTATCTTAAATTACCGACTCTTGATACGTGGGGTGTTCTCATGAAAAAAGACAGCGAACTAGCCAAACTTGACACAATCTCACCTAAAGATTTGTTAGATAAGCCGATGATTATTTCTAATCAAGAAATGGTAAAAAATGGTATTAGTGGTTGGCTTGGTGGTAATCAAAGAGCTTTAAATGTTGTAACAACTTATAATTTATTTTATAACGCTATGCTTATGTGTGAAGAAAATGTTGGTTATGTTTTAACTTTAAAAAATCTTTATAATGAATCAGATGAAAGTTCTATTTGTTTTAAACCATTACATCCACCTCTTACTTTAAGAAGTCATATTGTTTGGAAAAAGTATAAAGTTTTTCCTAAAGCTATTGAAATCTTTTTAGAAATACTCAATGAAGAAATTAAAAAAAAGCAGTAGTTGAAATGAAAATATTTCATTACTGCTTTTTTAGTTATTTATTGTTTCTTTAAGCCAACCTACAAATTCATCCATGCCTTCACCGCTTTTAGCGCTGACACAAATAATCTTTGCGTTTGGATTTAAGTTTTTGATATTTTTCTTAGCTTTTTCAATATCAAAATCAAAATAATCTAATGTATCCATTTTAGAAATCAAAACAAGATCACAAACACTAAACATTAAAGGATACTTTAATGGTTTATCGTCCCCTTCAGGAACCGATAAAATCATAAGATTTTTATGTGCTCCTGTATCAAATTCTGCTGGGCATACAAGATTTCCAATATTTTCTAGAAAAAGAAGATCAAAATCATCGACCCCAAATTCATCAATTGCTTTTGTCGTCATTTCTGCATCAATATGACATAAACCCCCATTGTGAATTTGAATAGAAGGTACTCCTGTTTTATCCGCTACTTTTTGAGCATCAAGAGAAGTTTCAATATCAACATCCATAACACCTATTTTATATTGATCTTTGATTCTATTGATGACATCTGAAAGAAGGGTTGTTTTTCCAGAACCTGGCGAAGACATGACATTGAGCATCGTTACTTTTTTCTTTGATAATCTTTCACGAAGTTCATTCGCTGCAAGATTGTTGGTATTGAAGACATTTTCATGGACTTCTATAACTCTTACTTTTGCCATCTATTTTCCCTCCCATTCTTTCATTTTTTCTTTTAAATAATTGATCCAAGGTTCAAATCCTTCATCTTTTTTAGCGGAGATATAAAAGATTTGTGCTTTTGGATTTAAAGTATGAATTCTTTTTTCAACTAATTCTTTATCAAAATCAAAAACCGCTAAAGCATCTACTTTATTAATTAAAACAACATCTGATACCGTATAAACAAGTGGATATTTCGCAGGCTTATCATCTCCTTCAGGAACCGATAAGATCGTTATATTGATTCCTGCACCGGTATCAAATTCTGCCGGACATACAAGATTTCCAACATTTTCAATGAAAATAAGATCAACATCATCAATCCCCATTTCATTTAATCCTTGATGTGTCATAGCTGCATCCATGTGACACATTCCACCTGTATGAAGTTGAATTGCTTTAGCGCCCCCTTCTTCAATGGCTTGAGCATCAACACTGGCATCAATATCACATTCCATAACACCGACACGACAAGTATCTTTTAATATTTCAATGGTTCGAAGAAGTGTTGTAGTTTTTCCTGAGCCTGGTGAGGACATCACATTAATCATTAATTTTCCTTGTTTTTTAAATTCATCACGTATTTTATCTGCAGTGACTTCATTCTCTTTAAAGATATTTTGTTTAAGTTCCACGATCTTCATAAATACCAATCTCCTTAATGTTAAATTCATTTCCTTTGAGTAAATAAGTATGTTCACTATGGCAATAAGGACATGTTTTCCCATAATCAATGGTTCTATATTGTCCTTTACAATCTTCACAATAAGTAATAGCTTCTAATGTTTCAATATAGATTTTTGCATGTTCTGTCACTGCTTCTTTTTTTCTTGCCCAATTCCAACAATCTACTAATTGATCGTGAATGACACCAGAAACTTCTCCAATCTCTAGTGTCACATAATCTATTTTTTTTACATTGTTTTCTTCAGCAACTTTTTTTACATCTCTTACAACATAAAAGGTTACTCCTAATTCATGCATCTTAATGTTCTACCTTTTTCTTTAAAATAATATTTTTTACACGTTTTAATTGATAAGGAATAATTGCTTTAAATTTATCTTCAGCTACTGTCATTGTTGAACATTCAGGATGATCACGATGTAATTTAATAGCATCAAAATCACATTTTGTTGTACAAATACCACAACCAATACATTTATTAGCATCAACAATCGTTGCACCACAGCCTAAACATCTTGATGTTTCTTTTTTAATTTGTTCCTCAGTAAGTGTTAAGACATAATTTTTAAATTTATCTGTAACCTTATCGTTAACACCTTCTACTTGTTTAGGCCCTCGATCATAGCTTTCTACTAAAATATCAGCTGTATCAAGTGGTTTAAACTCCCAACGATTACGTCCTGTTTCCATATGTCCATGATGAATGTAACGATGTAAAGATTCAGCAGCAATCTTACCTTGAGCAATTGCGTCAATAGCGAATTTAGGTCCTGTATAAACATCTCCACCCGCAAAAATATCTTCAACACTTGATTGGAAAGTGACTTTATTTAATTCAATAGCTGGTCCATTAAATTTCACATCTTCCCCTTTTAATAAATCTCCCCAAACACTACGTTGACCAATGGCAAAGATCACACGATCACAAGCAACTGTAACTGTGGTATTTTCATCATATACTGGCGCAAATTTACCTTCATCATTAAATACGGAAACACATTTTTTGAAAACAATCGCACTTACTTTACCATTTGTTTCAATAATTTCTTGAGGTCCCCATCCACAATGAATTGTTACTCCATCTTCTTTAGCTTCTCTTATTTCTTCATTAGAAGCTGGCATATCTACTTCTTGTTCTAAACAGAATTGTTGTACTTGACTTGCTTTGTTTCTTGATGATACACGAGAAGCATCGATGGCCACATTTCCACCACCAACGACAACAACTTTACCATCAAATGGTGTATTTCCACAGTTAGATTCATGTAAATAATCAATCGCCGTCATAATTCCATTTGCATCAATGTTTTTAATATCAGGTAAGCTACCTGCACTACATCCAATGGCAATATAGAAAGCTTTGTATCCTTGATCTCTTAATTGTTGAATTGTAATATCTTTTCCTACTTCAATTCCTGTTTTGATTTCTACACCCATTTCTTTTGCAACATCAATTTCAGCATCTAACAAATCTTTTTCTAATTTATAAGATGGAATACCGTAACGTAACATTCCTCCAGGATGTTCATTTTTTTCAAAAACTGTAGGACGATATCCTGTTTGTGCAAGATAGAAAGCCGCTGTTAAACCAGCAGGTCCACCACCAATAATCGCAATCTTTTCATCAAAATGATCCATATGAATACTTGCTGGAATAACAACCGGTGGTATATATCTTGTATCCGCATTTAAATCTTGTTCAGCAATAAATCTTTTAATTCCATCAATTGATAGGGCTTCATCAATTTTACCACGTGTACAAGCATCTTCACATCTTCTATTACATATTGCGCCACATACTGCTGGAAATGGATTTTGTTTTTTAATTAAAGCTAAAGCATCTTGATACCTTCCTTGAGAGGCCATTTTAATATATCCTTGAACCGCAATATGGGCTGGACAAGCACTTTTACAAGGGGCCGTTCCTGTTTCATGGGTATTGATTCTATTATTATCACGATAATTAAAATCGTATTTTTCTTGTCCCCATTTAACTGCATCTGGTAATTCTTGTTTTGGATATTGGACCTCTGTACCATCTTTTTTACATAATTTTTGTCCTAAACGTACAGCTCCTGCTGGACAGTATTCCACACATCTTCCACAAGCCACACATTTATCTTTTTCTACATGGGCTACATAAGCAGAACGAGACATATTTGGGGTATTAAATAATTGTGATGTTCTTAAGGCATTACAAATTTCCAAATTACAGTTACAAATACCAAAAATTTTATTTTCTCCATCAATATTTGTAATTTGATGAACAAAACCATTATCCTCTGCTCGTTTTAAAATAGCCAGAGCTTCTTCTTTAGTAATATCATGTCCTTTACCTGTTTCTCTACAATAATCCGCAAAGTCACCAACACCAATACACCAACCAAAATCATCATCAGCACATCCATCATCAATAGCTTTTCTTGAAGCACGGCAAGAACATCTTCCTACACCAATTTTCCCTTCATATTTTTCTAACCAATAAGAAAGTTTTTCAATATCAATAGCTTCATTTTCCATAGAAATTGCTTTTTCTACTGGAATAACATGCATTCCAACTCCTGCTCCTCCAGGCGGAACCATTTGTGTAATTCCAGCAAGAGGAATATACGTCATACGTTCAAAAAAAGCTGCAACATCAGGATGATCTTCTAAACGAGGATTTGAACGATCTGGTAATTCTTCCATATTAAATAATTCAGCACTTCCCGGTACAAACATTGGAAGAATATATCTTCTTTCACTTTGTGGTGCTGTACGCCCATGATGATCATAATGATAACCATAATCATATTCTAATAAACCTAAATAACTCATTTCATCTAAAGTTTTTTGAAAGTGATCTTCTTGATCTTTTGAAACCTTACATAAGTCACATAATTCTTTAAATGTATAAGGAGTACGTTTTTTCATTGCTAAAGCGATATCAGCCATTTCATCACTAACAATTTCAGCAAGTCCCCAATATTCAGGATCTTCAACTTTAACACCACCGAAAATATGTCCGGCAACGTCTGTAATCTTTCTACCTAATTTAACGATTTTCTCTCTTGGTGGATTGTCATGCTTATGATTTGCATTCCATTCCTCATATTTTTTCATACTCATTTGTATTTCCTTCTCCTTTTAATAACTTTTTAACCAAAAATACATTATAGATTAATTATACATTAATAATTTTATGAATGTATTTTTTAAGAAACATTTGTTGAAAAAAAAGTGATTTTTTCACATAAATTTAAACATTTTGTTTCTTTTACCTAAAAATAAAAGGAGACTTTTAATTTCCTATCTATTATCTTTCTTTGCTTTTCTATCAGCGATAATATCCGAAATATCAAATGGTACTTCATCATCTTCTTGCTCATAGATATTTAAAAACGGAACATCTTCTACAGTTCTAATTGGAAATTCTGATTTAGCTGTAACATCTTTTAAATCACATTCAACAACTCCAATATACATTAATGGAATAACTTTTCTTTCACTCAATGGTTTGATTTCTCGATTGTTACATGTATAAAGTAAATTATAGCCCTTTTCCCATGTTTCAGGGTCATCTTTATAATCTAATATCTTATCTTACCTTTTGTGATGACACAACGATAATCATGACCATGCCCTTTATATTTCTTATCAGGAAAATCATTAAAGATACTAAATTCCACACACACTCTTGAATCTTTTTTTAATAATTCAACTTTCTTTCCTATTTTCATAAAATGCGTATACACATTCAAGTGTATATCCGTCATTTCAAAGCCAAAACTCATTGGTACAACATAAGGAAACCATCTTCACCATTCATTCCTACATTGACAATCGTCATTTCTTGAAGCATCGCTTCTATTAATTTATAATCGACTACTTCTCTTTCAAATCGTCTCATTTCATTCACCTCAAATGCACTATACTTTGTTTTATTTCTATTTCAAATACCTTTCACTTTATGAAAAATATCTTATAATATTTTGAAGTAGCTTATGAATACTTAAAGAATACAAATGAAACCTTATTATCAAAATAATCCATTTGATTTAACAGATGAATCATATACATTGTTTATTCACAAATAAAAATGAAGAAGATATTTAACATCTTCTTCAAACAATGAATCTTTCTAATTATACAATCTTAATTCAATTAGATATGGAAAATTATTCTTTTGAATATTTACATACATCATCAAATAAAGAATATGAATTCTTTTATTATAATGACTTTGATGATTATGAAGATGAAATTGAATCTAGTAGTTCTACTTGGGTTGATAGGGTGTTATCAACCCAATAGGTTTTTACTTAAATTGATAAATATTTTCATCTAAATATTCACTGCTTTTTTGAACTTCTTCATTAATATAGTCTAGCCCATATTTTTCTATAACAGTAGGAAGTTTAGAAAATAAATTTGTTCCTAAACCTAATTTATTACCATAGATTTTAAATCCCATAGCCGCAAGAGTCGTAGGATACATATCCATATGTGTAAATTGTCTATTTTTGATTTGTGTTGTCTCTATTTTAGAATTAATAAAACAATTATAGGTTGTTCTTTGGTAAGTAGAAGGTATATCTTTTATATACGACTGTGCCATTGTAGGATGATCTCCGACTAGTACAATTGTTGTATTAGTGTACCATTCTTGTTCTTGGCACCATTTAATAAAATTAGAAACTTGCTTAGATTGACAAGCATAGATATTTTCATATTGATTTTTATATGTATTAGGACAGTTCGAGCAAGTAAAGCCATCTGGTGTATGACAATCAATTGTCGCTAAAGTAAAATTAAATTTGTTTTGAGTTGATCCTAATTTTGTAAGTTCTTCTTTCGCAAATTCAAATAATTGATAATCATTAAAACCCCATTTATTTATGTTTTTACCTTGATAAGAATACATTTCCTTTAAAGTATCATAATCATAAATCCTATCATATCCATGTTGTAGAAATAATTTATCTGTTCCAGCAAATTCTTTTTGAGAACCTATCATTAATTCTTGTATATAACCTTGTTCATGTAAAAAATCACTTAATGTCTTAGCACCTGGCATAAATGCATCCTGTTGATCCATATCATTTGCGACATCAACTTTTAATGGCAAACCTGTTAATTGTGCTGTCATTGAAGCAATTGTCCAGGTTGTTCCTGTAAAAGAAAGCGCACCACCTAATTTATCTGTATTAGAAAAGCTTATATTTTCTTTAGCAAGTTGAGTAAGTTCTGGTAAACAGTTAACATCTTTGATACCACCATTTTCAGTGTCCATAAAACTATTTTCTATCGATTCTAAATAAATATAGATAAGATTATTTGAGCTTTCAGAAGTAATCTGAATATCCTGTGGATTTTGGTAAATGATAGAACTGTCGCCAATGTATTCAGATGATTTTTTTGTTTTTGCTTTCTTTTTATTATATATAGTTGTTTTTTGATTTTTATAATCTAAATAATTAATAATATCATAACGTGAATTCGTATAGAAAACATTTAATAACAAAGTAGAAACCACAAAAATTGAACAAGTTATTTTTAATAATTTTAAAATCTTACCATTCAGCCTTTTATGTAAAAATAAAAGAAAACAAAAAGAAATAACAATAATAAAAAGTGTTGGAATCAGTGCCTTTAAGATAAAAGAATAAATTAAAGATGTATCTGTACCACTTGTTGGTGAAAGAAGTGTAAAAAGTATTTCTTGAATTTTAACATTTCCAAAATTATTGTAGATCCACCTATTTATAAACAATAAAAAAATGTTTAGAAACAAGAAGAACATCATAATGAATACTAAAAACTTATTTTTTCTTGTCATATATTCCCTCCATATAGAAAATATAATATCAGACAAATATAAACAGAGTGTTAATAAAAAATATAAAAAAAAAGAACTGGCAACGAGCTATTTTCGCACCGAAGTACTATCTTCGCCGTG
>OLNH01000500.1_pt1 | contig 33130 bp, 33 predicted proteins | sample 1643101 | NCBI WGS metagenome assembly OLNH01 (sample SAMEA3136758, study PRJEB25190) | human gut metagenome | biome: human gut; feature: human-associated habitat; material: faeces | place: Austria | collected 2013
TTATAATTTTAATTTGATAATATTAGTTTAAATAAAAATAGAAGGGGTGAAAAAGTGGAGAATACTAATATTTTGATTATTGAAGATAATAATGATATCAATGAAATGATTTATAATTATTTAAATAAAAATGGTTTTAAATGTTATCAGGCCTACTCTGGAACAGAAGGACTTTTATATTGTAAAAATGATAATTATGATCTTATTATTTTGGATTTAATGCTGCCTGGTATGGATGGTAAATCGGTTCTTGTTAAAATTAGAGAAAAATCAGATATTCCTGTTATTGTTTTAACAGCAAAAGATTCTCTTAATAGTAAAGTAGAAATATTAGAAATAGGGGCTGATGATTATTTATGCAAACCATTTGAATTAGAAGAATTACTAGCAAGAATTCATGTTCAATTAAGAAAAAGCAATAAAAAAACTAATAATATGACTTTTAAAAAACTAACTTTAGATAATCAAATTTATGATGCAATCATCAATAATCAACCACTTCAATTAACAAGACACGAATATTATATTCTTGAATTATTAATAAAAAATCCTAAACGAGTTTTTACAAAACAAGAAATATACGCATATGCTTGGAATGATGATTATCTTAGTGATGATAAAACAATTAATGTTCATATAAGTAATATTAGAAAAAAAATTAGTAAACAAACTGATGAAGACTATATTAAAACAGTGTGGGGAATTGGATTTAAGATGGCTGAATAATAATTCAGCTTTTTCTTTATACTTTCTTTATAATTACTTTGTACTTTTTATAACTTTAACATTTATAATAAAAATGTAACTAAGGAGGGAGTAAGATGAATGAAAATGTCGTAGAAATCAATAATCTATGTAAAACATACAAAGATACAAAAGCAGTAGCACATGTAAATATGACAATAAAAAAAGGAGATATTTATGGTTTTATTGGCAGAAATGGAGCAGGGAAGTCAACTACTTTAAAAATGATAGTGGGTCTTATTTTTCCTACATCTGGCCAAATTAAATTATTTGGCGAGTCAAGAAATAAATTTACTGATAGAAGAATTGGCTCATTAATTGAAAATCCGGGTTTATATCCGAATTTATCAGCATATGACAATATGGAATTAAAAGCGATTGCACTGGGACTTAAAGATAAAGAAAAAATTATCGAGTTATTAAATCTAGTAAAGCTTGATTATAAAAGTAAAAAGATTGTTAAGAAATTTTCTCTTGGAATGAAGCAAAGATTAGCAATTGCATTAGCTCTGTTAGGTAATCCAGATTTATTGATTCTTGATGAACCAATTAATGGTCTTGATCCCGAAGGGATCAGACAGATCCGCGAAGTTATTCAATATCTCAATGAAAACAAAAAAATGACAATTATTATTAGTAGTCATATTCTTGGAGAATTAAGTAAAATTGCAACACGATATGGAATTATTCGTGATGGTCAAATGATTGAAGAAATTAGTGCTAAAGAACTTGACCAAAAATGTCGAGATTATTTGTTATTAAAAGTTGAACAAGTAGAAAAAGCAATTCCATTATTAGAAAATGATTTAGGAATTTATGATTATATTGTTCATGAAAATAATGAAATAAGGATATATGATAATATCGAAAGCTCAAAAATTAATCTAGTATTAACAAAACATAATATTAAAATAAATCAAATATATTATCAAAAACAAGACTTAGAATCATACTTTTTAGAAAAGATTGGAGGTTAAATATGCTTAATATCATAAAATCAGAAATAACAAGATTATTAAAAAGTAAAGGTTTTTGGGTTTCTCTAGGCATCTTTATTTTTATATATATAGTATGTATAGTAATGCAAACATCAACTCAAAATACGAGTAATTTCAGTTCAACTAATATTATTAATGAACCAGGTTTTTATATTCAAGTTGATACTGTTGTTAAATCACTTAATGGTTATGCTACAACGTTTGGACATTCATTTGGAGTATTGATTTTAGGAATATATCTTAGTTTATTTGTTTGTCATGAATATAGCAGTGGCTATGTTAAAAATGTAGCAATTTTACCTAATGGTAGAAATGCAATGATTATTTCAAAAGTTGCTGTTTCAATAATTATGTCATTAGTTATTTTATTTATTTGTTATAGTTTAAGTTTTATATTAGGAAATATTTTGATTGAAGGCTTTGAAATTGAGTCATTATCAATAATTTTAAAATCTATAATAATAATGTTTTTATTATCTATGGCAATGTTTAGTTTAATTATTTTTGTATCAACATTATTTAAAAACAAAACAGCTGGAATTATTTTATTATTTTTAATTGCTTCAGGAATGCTATTTCCTTTTATTAATGGAATTCTTGAATTTGTTCATCTTTCAAATTTAGCAAAATATTCACTTTCCTATCTTTTTACCAATATTATCTCATATAATAATAGTACCATGATAAAAATAATTTTCATTTCAATCATTTATATTATCGTGTATACTATTATTAGTATTAAAATTATTCAAAAAAGAGATTTATAAATAAGGAGGTGTTAAGTAGTGATGATCTTGTGTGCTATTTTTTGCATTATAACAATCATTAGCTTAAGCCTTCTTTTTATTTTGATAAATGATATTAAAAAAATTAATGAACAAATTGATTATAAAAACGAACATGAAAGTCATTTTGAAATATCGATTCAAAGTAATTTAAAACAAATTGAATACTTACAAAAGAAAATAAATTCTTTATACAAAAAAATTCAAGAAATCGAAGAACTAGCATTAAAAAAAGAAAAAGAAATGCAAACATTAATGTCAGGAATATCTCACGATATTAGAACACCGCTTACTAGTATGCAAGGATACTTAAAATTAATTGAAGAAACTAGTGATGAAGAAGAAAAGAAAAAGTATTTAGATACAATTGAATATCGTTTAGAAACATTAAAAACAATTTTAGAAGATTTATTTTTACATTCAAAAATAAATGATAGCGATTATCAAATCAAAAAAGAAGAATTTGAAATATATTCCCTTATTTGTAAAGTACTAGCATCATTTTATTATGATTTTGATTTAAAAAATATTGAACCTGTTATTTCTTTTTCAAATGAACATCTTTTGCTTAATGCAAATCAAGAAATGACTATGCGAATGCTTCAAAATTTAGTAAATAATGCACTTAAACATGGTAAAAACTATTTTGAAATTAAAGAAGAAAACGGAATCATTAGTTTTATTAATAATATAGATGATAATAAACAACTTGATCTTGAAAGTATCTTTGATCGCTTTTATAAAGGTGACCAAGCAAGACATCAAAATTCTACCGGACTAGGATTATCAATTGTAAAAAAGCTTGTTGAAATCCATAATTGGTCAATTAAAGCAACATTGGATAATGATATTTTAATAATAACAATAAATACAAACGTAGATAATTTAAAATAAGGAGATATAGATAATGGAATGGGAACATTTATTTAGAGAAATAATATTAGAAAGAGGCTATGAGTATTATCTAGAGGGTGCCGTAGTTAATGAACATATTTCAAAAAATAGTATTAGTGCAACGGTAAGTGGCAATGATGATTATGATGTTGAAATAATTTTTAATAATGACAAAATAATTGGGATGTATTGTTCTTGTCCATATGCTGCTGATGGTCATAATTGCAAGCATATGGCAGCTGTTTTATATACATATCAAGAGCATATAGAATACGAATCATCAATAAACAATCATATTTCCAATAATTCTTCTACACTTGATGAAATCATTAAAAAAGCTAGTGATAAACAAGTACGTGATTTTCTTTTTAATGTTTTAAAAGATGATGATAAACTTTTATCAAGGTTTAAAATACTTGTAGATAAGTCACAGATAGATATAAAGCAATATAAAAAACAAATCAATAAAACAATTAAATCATTTTTAGGACGAGATTATTTTATTTCATATCATCAAGCGGGTAACTTTATAATGGCGATGGAAGAGTACTTATATGAAGATATTTATATGATGATTGACGCTGGTAATTACTTAGATGCTTTTGAGTTAACTAGTTATTTATTTTTAAGCGTAAGTAATGTTGAGATGGATGATTCTGATGGTGGACTTGGAATGTTTGCTAGTGAGTGCTATCAAGTGTGGAATAAAATTTTAGATCAAGCTAATGAGCAAATCGAAGCTAAAATATATCAGTGGTTTATTAACCATTTGGATGGTTCGGTTATTGATTACATGGAAGAATATTTAGAAGAGATTTTAATGGAACAATTTAAAAGTGAAAAATATTTAAAAGATAAATTATTATATACAGAAAATAAAGTAATACTTGAAAAACAAAAACCAGAAAGTTGGACAACAAATTATAATGTTGAAAAATGGGCTTTAAATCACATTAAAATAATGGAAGAATTAAAATTTTCATTTGATGATATTGATAAATATTGTAAAGAAAACTGGAAATATTCAAGAATTCGAGAATATTATATTTCAACATGTATTAACAAAAAACAATATAACCAAGCAATCAAAGTTTTAAAAGAATCATTAAAGTTAGATGCTGATAAATTAGGATTAGTAAAAGAACACAGTTTAAAATTAAAGGAGCTATATAAATTAACTAAAAATAACGAAGCTTACAAACAACAATTATGGCAATTAGTTACAAAAGATAATCCCGGTGATTTAAATAATTTTAATGAATTAAAATCATTATATTCAAAAGAAGAATGGCAAAATGTACGAGAAAAAATATTTGTCGCTTTACCTAAATATAGCTATATTGATCACTTATATAAAGAAGAAAAACTTTATGATCGATTATTAGATTATGTTTTAAAATCACCAGGCTTAAATTATGTATTTAAATATGAAAATATTTTAAAAGATGATTACTCTCAAGAATTATTACAAAAATATACTGATGAATTAAATAAGATGGTTACTTATACAGCTAATCGAAAAAAATATAAAGAATGGGTAATGATCCTAAGAAAAATGACGAAACTCAAAGATGGAGATAAAGTCGTTCAAGATATAGTTAAAAATTGGAAAATTATGTATAGTAAAAGAAAAGCAATGATGGAAGAATTAGAAAGATTATAGGAGGTAGTTGTTATGGAAAAAATTACGGCTAAAGAAGCGATGAAAGAACTTACGATGATATTAATGTATTTATCTAGATTTGAAGATGATAGTACATTTAATCAAGATAAGGACTATTATGCATGGAAAGGTTATGATTTTGATGTTATTAATAAATTATGGGATGAAGATTATATTCGACAAGGAAAGCATCCATCAAGATCAAAAAGCGTATATATTACCAAAAACGGTGAGGAGTATGCTAAAGAATTAATGGTAAAATATGGAATATCTGATTGGAAATAAAAATGCTGGAGTCAGCATTTTTTATTTGTAGTTAAATGTAACTATTGATATTACAACAAACTGATACTATACTAATATTGTAATGATTATAGTTACATCGATAAAATAAAGAGGTAAGAAACATGTTACAACAAGAACGAAGAATTTACTTAATCAAAGAACTTTTAAAAGAACAACAAGAAAAAATAAAAATTCCTAAAACATCTACATTACAAAAACAATTATTACGAGCATTATTCAATATTCGACTTCCCAAAGAAGCATCTAATGAATTTTTAAAAATACAAGACGAATATTTACAAGAAGAAATTGCAAAAAAGGGGATTACTGATTATCACTTACTTACCCCAATAAAAAAAGGAATATATTTATGGCAAGGGGATATTACTACGCTTTGTTGTGATGCGATTGTAAATGCTGCTAATAGTCAGATGTTAGGATGCTTTTATCCTAACCATGGTTGTATTGATAATGCGATTCATAGTTATGCTGGAATTCAATTACGACTAGCTTGTGCTAAGCTAATGGTCCAACAAGGACATGAAGAAGCAACTGGAAAAGCAAAAATCACGCCAGCATTTAATCTACCAAGTAAATATATTTTACATACAGTTGGTCCAATTATAACTAATGAGTTAACAAAATCAGATTGTGAAAAATTACGATCTTGTTATAATTCATGTTTAAAATTAGCTAGTAAAAAGGGACTTAATAGTATTGCATTTTGTTGTATTTCAACTGGTGAGTTTCATTTTCCTAATGATATAGCTGCTAAAATTGCAATTCAAACTGTTTATGAATATCAAAAAGATCATGAAATAGAGGTGATTTTTAATGTTTTTACAAAAACCGATTATGACATCTACGCAAATTTACTTAGATAATATATATAAATTAAAAAATGCTTTTTTACAAGCTGATGCAATAATTATTGGAGCTGGTGCAGGATTATCTACGGCTGCTGGATTTACATATGATGGAAAACGTTTTATGAAATATTTCAGTGATTTTCATGAAAAATATGGGATTACTAATATGTATGCTGGAGGCTTTTATCCCTTTGATTCTTTAGAAGAGTATTGGGCATATTGGAGCCGTTATATTTATATTAATCGTTATCAAGAGCCATTAAAACCGGTATATCAAAAATTGTATCAGTTAGTTAAAGATAAAGATTATTTTGTTCTTACTACAAATGTTGATCATTGTTTTCAAAAAGCTGGATTTGATAAACAACGGTTATTTTACAGTCAAGGAGATTATGGTTTGTTTCAATGTTCCAAAGCCTGTCAGCCAATAACTTATGATAATGAAAAAGAAATTTTAAATATGATATCAAAACAAAAAGAGATGAAAATACCGACTCAAGCGATTCCTTATTGTCCTCACTGTGGTGCATTGATGACAATGAATTTACGCATTGATGATACATTTGTTGAAAATAAAGGATGGCATCAAGCAGCCAAATGTTATCATGAATTTTTAAAATCACATAAAAAACAGCATATTTTATTTTTAGAACTAGGAGTAGGAAATAATACTCCAGGCATTATTAAATACCCTTTTTGGAATATGACACTTAAAAATAAAAATGCATTATATGCCTGTATAAATGTTCAAGATACCTACTATCCAAAAGAAATAAAAAAGCAAACAATTTGTATTCAAGAAGACATTTATAAAGTAATTAAAGATTTACAAACCATGTTAGCTAAAGATACTAATAATTAGTATCTTTTTATTGGTTATGGTATTTAGTTAAGTAATTTATAAATCAGATACTTTATTCTATATATTTATAGAATAATTATTTATTTTGCTGATTTTATAATATATACTAATATTAATAAATTATAAGAAGGTGAAAAAATGGCTTTTGAAGATGTAAAACAATATTTTGAAAATGTTGGAATGGAAGATAGAGTTATCGAACTTGAAAAATCAAGTGCTACAGTAGAAGAGGCAGCAAATGTAATTGGCTGTAAGCCAAGTCAAATTGCTAAAACACTGTCTTTTTTAGTTGGTGGAAAACCAATTTTAATTGTTGCAGCAGGGGATAGTAAAGTTGACAATAGAAAATATAAAAATACCTTTAATGAAAAGGCAAAGATGATTCCAGCTAGTCAAGTAGAAACTCTTATTGGTCATGCACCAGGAGGAGTATGTCCTTTTGTAATTAATAAAGAAGTAGCGGTGTATCTTGATATCTCACTAAAACGTTTTGAAAAAGTTTATCCTGCAGGTGGAAATGATCATAGTACAGTATATTTATCATTAGATGAATTAGAAATTCATTCCCATTTTATTGATTGGGTAGATGTTTGCAAAGATTGGTCTGTAGATGTTTAGTGATATTAAAATAGAAATTATTATTATATATGGATAAAAAATGGTACCGATAAAACAATGCTTTATCAGTACCATTTTAAATTGATTATTTATTATAGATATTACTTAAATATAAAACAAAAATAAACAATATAACAGTAAGTATTAAACTTATAAATAAATTATTCATACCATTAGCCAATGATATTATAGATGTATATAAAACATAAAGAGGGATAAACATTTTTGATAAATTACCTACAGCCCTATTAATTATTGCATCAGCTAATTTAATAATAAATAATTCAATGATAAGCACTATTAAAGGAAAAATAAAAATAATCTCAAATTTACTACCAGTACCACTCATTGAAGCAGTTACCGTGTTCCAGCAAATAAGTTTATCTGGTAACCATATCCATAAGCATATCCCCGCTATAATTGGAATAATACAACATAATAAACAAATAAAATTAATTTTTTTAGTATTTTTGATTAAGTATAAATATAATTTTTTCATGAATATTAAACCTCCAGTTTATATAATTCATAATATATTTAAAAGGTGTAATAAAATTCATAAATTAACAATAAATATTAGTTTAAATATAAATATCTTCACTACAGTAAGTATACTCTTATTAATTTTTATTTTCAATTAATAAGAATATATTTGTTTTAGCTATGTTTAAGGGTATGATGAAATCTATTAATTCGACATTAAACATAAAATTTTTAAATTTAAAGTAGGCAGGTGATAAATATTTTGATATAGTAAGTATGCTATGTTTAAAAGGAGTTAATTATGGATAAATTATCATTTAAAAATACTTTGATTATTGGAATAACTTTATTTTCAATGTTTTTTGGTGCAGGAAATTTAATTTTCCCACCGTTAATAGGTGCTAAAAGTGGTGAACAGTTTGTACTAGCAATACTAGGTTTTATTTTAACTGCAGTTGTTATACCAACTGTTGCAGTTATTGTTGTATCAAAACATCGTGGTTTAAAAAATATAACTGACCGTTTTCATCCAAAATTTACACTAATTTTTATCACATTAGTCTATTTACTAATTGGACCATGTGTTGCTATTCCTAGAACTGCGTCTACTTCATTTGAAATGACACTTGCTCCATTTATTTCGAGCTCTTTTTTGTCACAAATGATTTATGCTTTTTTATTTTTTATTTTGGCAGGTTATGCGGCATTACATCCTAATCGTTTAAAAGATTTACTTGGAAAAATAACTGCACCAATATTATTAATATTAATTGGTATTCTTTTTCTAGGAACAATATTTGCTGTTCCTTTTGGTTTATCATCAGCAACTGATTCTTATGCAAATAATGCTTTTATAACAGGATTTGTTGAAGGATATCAAACTATGGATATTTTAGCAGCATTGAATTTTGGAATTATTATTACTCTAAATATTCAAGCTTTAGGTGTAAAAAAGCCAGGACAAATTGCTAAAGAAAGCATGAAAGCTGGAGTTATTGCCGGCATTTTATTAGGAACTGTTTATATAATTACTGGTTATATTGGAATGCATACTTCTTCAGTTATGTCTGCTTCAAATAACGGTGCAGAAGTTTTATCTTATGCAATTAATAGTGCATTTGGTTCATGGGGTCAATGGATTGTCGGAGCAATTTTCTTTATTGCATGTTTTAATGTGGCAGCAGGATTATTATCTTGTTGTTCAGAATATTTTCATGAACTTGTACCAAAAATTTCTTATAAAAATTGGCTACTTATATTTACAGCATTTAGTTTTGTAGTTTCAAGTTTTGGATTGAATTTTATTTTAGAATTTTCTGTTCCAATTCTATCAATTATGTGCCCAATTTCAATTATTATTGTTTTGATTGGAATTGTTTTGCCATATAAAGAAAATAAATAATCTATAAAAGTGAGCAATTTGCTCACTTTTTATAATATGAAAATTTATAGTACATCATAATATATTTTTATGAAAAAAAGGAGAAAAATCTCTCCAATTAATCATTAAATCTTCTTTTTTATGAACTTGAATTAGTGGTGCTATAAAGATTAAAATAGGAAAAATTTCTAAACGACCAATCAACATTGCAAAAGATAAAAAAATTTTTGAAAGATCAGAAAACATTGAAAAATTTCCTAATGGACCAGCTAAACCAAGACCAGGACCAACATTACCTAAACAAGTAAAACAAGCTCCAATAGTTGTTTCTAAATCAAAATTATCCAAAGAAACAAGAAGTAATGTTGTACTTAAAATAAATATAAAACAGAAAAAATAACTACAAATATGATGAACAACTTCTTTATCTACTAATTTACCATCTACAATAATCGCATCAACTTTTTGCGGATGTAATAAATGTTGAATATCAAGTTTTATTTGTTTTAATAAAACTAATAAACGACTAACTTTCAATCCCCCAGCAGTCGAACCCGCACAAGCTCCAACAATCATTAACAATAAAATAACCATCTTTGAAAAACTAGGCCATAAATTAAAATCAACAGTAGAAAAACCAGTCGTTGAAATAATTGAAGCTACTTGAAAAGAAGCATAGCGAAATGCATCAAGCAAAGCACCATCATACATTGAAACAATATTTAATGATATTAAAACAATACTTCCAATTACAATCAATAAATATACTTTTAATTCTTCACTTTTAAACACAGCTTTAACATTTTTAATCAACATAAAATAAAACAAATTAAAATTAATACCAAATAAAAGCATAAATACTGTTATAACACTTTCCAAATAAACACTATCATAAAAAGCAATACTATTATTTTTGATTGCAAATCCACCTGTTCCTGCAGTACCAAAAGTCGTACAAAGCGAATCGAATAAAGGCATGCCGCCAGCTAATAAAAATAACACCATAATAATTGATAACATTAAATAAATTTTATATAAAATTGCTGCACTATCCTTTAAACGAGGAACAAGTTTACCAATAACGGGACCAGGAGCTTCAGCGCGCATAATATGCATTGTACGTTCATTAGAGCGAGGAACGATCGCTAGAAGGAAAACTAAAATTCCCATACCACCAACCCAATGAGTAAAACTACGCCAAAACAATGAAGCATGAGACAATGCTTCAACATCAGTTAAAATACTAGAACCAGTAGTTGTAAACCCAGATACTGTTTCAAAAAAACAGTCAATAAAACTAGGAATTTCCTTACTAAAGAAAAATGGAAGAGCTCCAAACAAAGAAATCACAATCCATGATAAACCAACTGCAATCATTCCATCTTTAGCAAAATAAGAAGTATGTTTTGTTTTTAGTCTAGATAAAGGGAACCCTAATAAAATACAAAGAATTATTGTTAGTATATAAGCCATTGCTACAGACTCTTGATAGATCATATTTACTATTAATGGAAGAAATAAAAGAAATCCTTCTATTAATAAAACATGTCCAATAATATTTCCAATAATTCGCCAATTAAATTTATGTAAATTACGATTAAGCAAGAACATCATTAATATCTCTCAATCCTTTTAAATGACTAGTAATAATAACAGTATCTCCTAAAGAAATTACTGAATTTCCATTAGCAATCTTAGGAATACTCTTATGAATAATATAACTTATTAAAATACCATCTTTTAATTTTAAATCCTTTATCTGCTTATCAATAAACTTACAATTATCACGTACTCTAAACTCTAAAATCTCTACACGATCATCAACAATTTTAATCAATGATTCTACATTACTTCCCAATGTATTTTGCATTGCGCGAACATATTGAATAATTTGATTAGTAACTAAATTTTTAGGTGTAATCGTATTTTCTAATCCAAGCTTTTCAAGTAAAAAACCTAAAGAAACACGATTTACTTTTGGTAAAACTCTAGGAACACCATGATTATGAGCAAACATTGAAATAATAACATTTTCCTCATCAATATCAGTCAAAGCAATAAAAGCATCCATTTCCCTTAATGATTCTGATAATAACAACTCATGATCAGTTCCATCTCCATGAATAACTGTGATTTGTGGGAATTTTTCGACTAAAGCCATACAGCGGTCTTCTTTTATTTCAATAACTTTTACTTCAATTCCCATATCTAATAACATTGGAATCAAATAGAAAGTTATTTTACCCCCACCAATAATCATAATTTCATGGACAGTTCGTTTTTGAATAATGCCAATTTCACTTAAAAATTTCTTTAGTTGTTTTGTAGAACCAGTTAATGTTACTTTATCATTTAGCTCAATTACAGTATTACCAGTAGGAAGTAATACATTATCATTACGTTTAATTGCAACAAATTGAACTTTTGATTTTAATGATTTATCAATTTGATGTACTGTTTTTTTAGTTAATGAATTTTCTTCACGAATTCTTATTTCTGCAAGTTCTAAACGACCCTTTGCAAAAGAATTTACTTTAATTGAGTTTGGAAAACTCAATGAACGAACGATCTCTCTTGCAGCAGTTTGTTCAGGATTAATTTGCATACTTAAGCCTAAATCTTCTTTTAAAATTCGTAATCCCTTAACATATTCAGGATTTCTAATTCTTGCAATAGTATGATCAGCACCCATTTTTTTAGCCATTAAGCAACTTATAATATTAATCTCATCACTTGAAGTAACTGCGATTACTAAATCCGCTTGATTAACTTGTGCTTCTTTTAATACATCATAGTCACCACCGTTTCCTTGAACCCCAACAACATCTAAAACATCCATTGTTAAATTCAATACTTGTGGTTTATTTTCAATGATTGTTAAATCATATCCTTCCTGACTTAGCTGTTTGGCAATAGCAAAACCAACTTTACCATCACCAATAATTACAATTTTCATATTTCCCTCCAGTAATTTTTATAAATCAATGTAATAACATGCTTATTTTACTACAACAAATAAAATTGTCTATAGTAAAATACAAAAATTGTCAGATTCAAGGATTTTGAAAATGATATATTTAATAGAACAAATCTTTTTTAACAGAAAGAAAATAAATCTCATAGGGTAATTGATTTTTTAATGAATATAACAAAGAAAAATCTTTTAAAACATCTATTTGATTAATTACAACGATCTTACGTTTAGCCTCAACTTTATTAAAATTATATATAATTATTTGTTTAAGAATTAAAAGATCAGTGATTGGATCATCTTGCCAATTAAAATACTTTTTTGCAAGTAAATAGCGATGTAATACTTCACTAGCTTTTTTATTGATTGCACTTGCGCCTACAACTTGAATTACACAGTTAGAAAAACTAGGCACGACAGGTTCATTTTCTTTTTCAAATTTTAAAGGATAATGCTTAGAACCATCAGCTTCAATAATCATTTTATCGCATTGTAATAATACATTTGATAAAAATTCAAGAGACATAGCTTGCATTTTATTATTGATATATGGTTTAGCTAAAAATAATAAATTTAAAGATTTTAGTTTTTGTTTTATTTCTAAAATATCTTCATGTAAACAAATTTGTTGTTTATCCAAATGATCAGGATAGAGCATATGTGTAGTTGTTGTTAAAATAGTTTTTTCATCTTTACAAAAAACATCACCGAGTTCAAAAACAAGAGTGGTTTTGCCTCCACCACCAATTAAAGATATACAATGTTCATGATCAAGTTTGGCGTTTTTAATTAATTTTAAAATAGCTGTTTTCATTACATCACTTCCTAAAAGTAGTATAAAATAAATCAGATATATTGTAAAATAATGTTGTGAAAAATTTTTTAATTGCTAAATGTAATTTTTGTAAGAAAATAAAGGCAAGTAAGCTTAAGAATAGTTTAGGTTATAGTTGGCAAAAAAATATATAGAAGATATGGAGATAATTATGGAAAAGAAAATATTTTGTAAAAGCGGAGGCTGTAGTGCTAAATTAGGTGCTGGAGTGCTAGATCATGTGTTAGCTAAACTACCAAGAAAAGAAGATAAAAATTTATTAGTTGGTTATGATACTAAAGATGATGCTTCAGTATATAAATTATGTGATGATCTTGCAATTGTAACGACTTTAGATTTTTTCCCAGCGATGGTTGAAGATCCTTATATATTTGGACAAATTGCCGCGACAAATGCGTTAAGTGATATTTATGCAATGGGTGGTGAGGTAATTAGTGCTTTAAATATTGTATGCTTTCCTGAAAATGAGGATTTGAACATATTAGGTGAAATTTTAATGGGTGGCGCTAAAAAAGTAGAAGAAGCCGGTGGAATATTAGTTGGCGGTCATTCGATTCAAGATGAAGATATTAAATATGGTTTAAGTGTTACTGGAAAAATTCATCCAGATAAAATTTATCAAAACTGTAATGTAAAAGAGGGTGATATGCTTTTATTAACAAAACCTCTTGGCGTAGGTATTTTATTAAGTGCTTATAAAATGCAAGCATTAGATAAAATTGCTTACAAAGCAATGATTACTTCAATGACAACATTAAATCGTTATGCAAGTGAAATAATGAAAAAATATAAAGTTCATGCTTGTAGTGATGTTACAGGATTTGGTTTTTTAGGGCATTTACATGAGATGTTAGATAATAAGTATAGTGTTGATATTTATATGGATAATATTCCTTTATTGCCTAACGTTTATGATTGTGCTAAGGAGTTTTATATTACAGCAGCGGGACAGAAAAATCGTAATTTTTTAAAGGATAAAGTTGTTTTTGAAAATGTTGATTTTGCGATGGAAGAAATTTTGTTTGATCCGCAAACTAGTGGAGGATTATTAATCAGTGTTGCTAAAGAAGATGCAAGTCGCTTATTAAAGGATATCGAAACTTTAAATCTTCCATGTGGAATTGTAGGAACAATTAAAAAGAAAAGAGAATATGAAATTTATGTAAAAGGAGAAAAACTAGATGAAAAAGATATTAGATGCTAGAAAGAAACAATGTCCAATTCCAATTATTATGGCTAAAGATGCAATGAAAGAAGTAGATGCCATTGAAATTATTGTTGATAATGAAATAGCTATGCAAAATCTTTATAAGCTTGCAAAACAAAAAAATTATCAAATTCAAAGCGAAAAAAAGGATAATGATTATATTATTAATTTAATTAAAGGAAATCATGTAGTTGAAACTGATGAACCAATTGAATGTAATGTTATTAGAAAAAATGAAAAAGTAGTCGTTATTTCTAATGAGGTAATGGGTGGTAATGATGAAAAGTTAGGAAAGGTTTTAATGAAAGGTTTTATTTATGCATTGAGCCAATTGGATACTTTACCATCATGTCTGCTTTTTTATAATGGTGGTGTTAAACTTACATGTAAAGGTTCAGATGTACTAGAGGATTTAAAAAATTTAGAGGCTATGGGTGTAGAGATTTTAAGTTGTGGAACGTGTTTATCACATTATCAATTGAATGATGATTTACAAGTAGGAAAAGTTACTAATATGTATGAAATTGTTGAAAAACAAATGCTTGCAAGTGGAGTGATTTATCCATGAGAGTAGTTGTAAGAGGTGGCGGTGATTTAGCTAGTGGAACGGTTTATAAATTATTTCAGTGTGGTTTTGAAGTAGTAATTTTGGAATGTGAAAAACCTACTTCTATTCGTCGTTATGTATCTTTTAGTGAGGCAGTGTATCATGGAAGTAGTAAAGTTGAAGGAGTAATTTGTAAAAAAGCAAATAGTTTAGATGAAGCAGAAACAATTTTAAAAGAAAATAAAGTTGCGCTTTTAGTCGATCCAACTGGTAAATATATTGCCGATTTACACCCTGATGTAGTAATTGATGCCATACTTGCTAAAAAGAATTTAGGAACGAAGATTGATATGGCAAATATTGTTATTGCTTTAGGTCCTGGCTTTGAAGCAAAAAAAGATGCTCATGCCATAATTGAAACTAAACGAGGTCATTCTTTAGGAAAAATTTATTATCAAGGAAAAGCGATTGCTAATACAGGAGTACCAGGAATTATTGGTGGCTATGGAAAAGAAAGAGTAATTCATGCTCCGTGTAATGGAATTTTAAAATGTCAGGCACGGATTGGGGATATTGTTGAAAAAGGTCAATGTATCGCCTTGATTGATGATACTAAAGTATATGCTAGTATCAGTGGGGTATTAAGAGGAATCTTACCTGATGGTTTTAATGTTAAAAAGGGCTTAAAAATGGCAGATATTGATCCTCGAAAAGAACAGGTTGATAATTGTACAACAATTTCGGATAAAGCCCGTTGTATTGCAGGAGGAGTAATTGAGGCAATTTTAAATTTGAAAGGAAAAGAGTTATGATTTATTTTGATCATGCTGCGACTTCTTTACCAAAATCAAAAATTGCTTTAGAAGCCTTTTTTAATGCTGCAAATAACTATGCTAATGCATCAAGAGGTAGTTATGAACCATCATTAAATGCCTCACGACTTATTTATCAAACTAGAGAAGATATTAAACAATATTTTCATTTACAAAACGGTGAGGTTGTTTTTACAAGTGGAGCAACAATGTCACTAAATATCATAATAAAAGGAATGTTCGATAGAAATGATCATATCATTACAACAACCTTAGAACATAACTCAGTTTTACGTCCATTATATGAAATTGAAAAAAACCGAGTACAAAAGCAATCATAATGACAATGGCTTCAAATGTTTTAGGAACTTTTCAACCAATTAAAGAAATTGCAAAAATTGCTCATCAACATAATGTATTAATTATTATTGATGCCAGTCAAGCAGTTGGACATTGTAATATCAATATGGAAGAATTAGAAATAGATATTCTTTGTTTTAGTGGTCATAAAGGACTTGCTACGCCTAGAGGAATAGGGGCAATTGTAATGAATAAAAAATATGAAATTACTCCTTTGATTAGTGGAGGTAGCGGTTTTTTATCTTTTGAAAAAAACCAACCCGAATCATTACCAGAACATCTAGAAGCCGGCAGTCTACCAATAGAACTTATTGCTTCATTACAAGCAGCTATTAAAGAAAACAAAGAAAAAAATTTTATAAAAGAACAACAATTAACTACCTATTTTATTGAAGAAGTAAATAAAATCAATAATGTCAATGTTTTATATCCAAATAACAAAAATCGTTGTCCGCTAGTCTCATTACATTTAAATAATATATCTAGTGATGAAATAATGGATCGACTTTTTCAAGAATATAAAATATGTTCGCGAGGTGGAATTCATTGTGCACCATTACTTCATCAACAGTTACATACAGAAAATTGTGGTTTATTACGTTTTTCTTTCTCAAACAATAATACCCTAGATGAAGTAAAAATAGCGATCGAGGCATTAAAACAAATTATGGAGGACGTATGAAAACAAAGCAAAAATGGGTTCTTATAACTTTTAACACCACAACAGAAGCAATGCGTTTTGAAGCAACATGTCCAATTAAAGGAAGATTAATTCCTTTACCAACATCATTATCATCAGGCTGTGGTTTAGCGTGGAAAAGCGAATTGTCATTAAAATATGAACTATTAGATTACTTATCACAAAATAAAACGACTTATAATCAAGTCGTTGAATTATTTTTATAAATGGAGGAATTATATGTTAGAAAAAATGTTACAGCAAATTAAAACTGGAAAAACGATGTTTGTAATTCATCAATTAGATGAAAAAAAGCAAATAGCTTGCTGGTATGTAGAAAACTATAAACAGCTTCCTACCTTTTTACAAACAGAAAAAATAAAAGAATTATTTAAACAAAAGAAAAGTGCTTTTTTTAAAGAAGATACATTTTTCTATATGGTAGAATGTATTTTAATGAAAACACCTTTATATATCATGGGAGGAGGAACAGTTGCCTTACCATTAATACAAATGGCAAATATGTGTGATTTTGATGTATATGTATTTGATGATCGTAAAGAATTTGCTAGTAAAGAACGTTTTCCTTGGGCTAAGGAAGTTGTATGCATGCCTTTTGCTAAATTGTTTTCATCTTATCAATTTCATCAGGATGCTTATTTTGTATTAGTGACTAGAGGACATTTAAATGATGAAATTTGTTTAAAGGGTGTCTTGGATTTACCATATGCTTATGTAGGAATGATTGGTTCAAAAAGAAAAAATACGATTATTAAAAATCATTTATTATCACAAGGTTATTCTAAAGAAAAAATTGATAGTATTCATGCACCAATTGGTTTAAAAATCAATTCAACTACTCCTAGTGAAATTGCTGTAAGTATTTTAGCTCAATTAATTCAAGAGCGTGCTGCTTTACAACCACAAGAATCACAAATTGATGTATGGAAAAAAATAACTAGTGATTGTATTATTGCTACAATTTTAGATCATCAAGGTTCAACACCTCGCGGAGCTGGCAGTAAAATGTTGATTTTTTTAGATGGACATATTGAAGGAACAATTGGTGGAGGTGCTTTAGAATATACTATTCAAAAACAAGCTAAACAACTTTTTGAAAGTAACGAAACTTCCATGATTGTATCTTTTTCACTAACAAATACAGATGCTGCTAAAGAAGGAATGATCTGTGGAGGAAGTGCAAAAGTATTATTAGAAAAAGCAAGTGTATTATGCAATTAAATAATGTTATATGAATATTAATATTGTTTTTATTAATTGATTTAATATCTTTTTAATTATCAATATATATTTTTTAATCCTACTTTTATTTTATGGATTTTATAATAAAAGCATAAAAGGAGTGATTATATATGTTTTGTTATAGAATTCATAATATTCATAATTATATAAAAAAAATAAGTAAATATCTTTTATCTGAATTTAAAAATATTTTTGGAAAAAATGAAATATTTTTAGGTATATTTTGTTTTGTAGTTTTTCCAATATTAAATTTAATATTTATTACGGTATATATCATAATGTTTCCTGTATCTTTAATAATGGGCTGGATTTGAAAATTAGATTTAATTTTTAAGTAGGATATTTAATAATTTAAGAAAAAATTAATTATATAAAATAAGTTTAAGATAAATGATTGTGAATTATATTTATATAAAGAATCAGTTAAAATATTTTAACTGATTCTTTTTGTTTAATGATTATTTTTTGATTGAATCTATTGCTAGAACAATCTCGTTTAATATAGCTTTTAGTAAAGTTTTTTCATAAGGAATAAGATCATCGTCTTCTTTTATAACAATACCAACTACTGCATATACAATATTATTTTTTCTAATTGCTAAATACCATGCCTTAGCTTTTGGCAGTGTATTTGTCGTAGCACCAGCATTTTTATTGTTTATAAAAACCCATTTTGCAACAGCTAATTCATCATAGGAAGTAAGAATGCTTTTGATTTTAGAATTTATATTGGTTCCATAGATAACGGGTGACTGTAATTCTTTATTTTTTACAGGATAGAAAATAATAGTACGATTAAGCATTTTATTTAACTGATAACATGTTTCTTGCATAATATCATCATAAGATTTTGCAACTTGTAATCGTTGACTTATTTGTAATAATACATCCATACTGTATGAGTGCATTGAAGCTAATGCATTTTCTTTTTTTAAACGATGTCCCATGGTACTAATCGATACTGAAACGATAATCATAACAAGTAACATTAGTGGATACTCTCTTGAAGCAACAGTAAGTGAAAAGCGTGGTTCAATAAAGAAAATATCAATTAAAATAATACTGATAAAAGTACCAATTAAATTATAAATAGGATAAAAAGTTGTCATACCAATAATACAAGATGCCAAAACGTACAATAAAATAATATTTGTTATATTGAGATTGAAGTAATATAGTCCAAATGCAATTAAAGTAGTTATGGAAAGAATAAATAAGGTTATAAGAGTTTCTCGTAAAGAGAATTCAGTCAATTTTTTAAAATTTAAATGTGTTTTTTGAGCAGTAGAATTTGTATCAGGTATGATAAAAATTTCAAGATTAGGAGTTGCTTTAGTTAATTGATCAACAATTGTACCTTTTTTTATAAGTGATGGTTTTTGATAGGAACGCCCTAATACTAATTTTGAAACATTGCTTGTTTTAGCATATTGGCTAATTTGATAAGCTATATTGTCTCCATAAGTAGATACAATGTCTGCTTTAAGATGACGTGCTAATGTCAAATTGGATTGAAGTTGATTTAATTGCTTTTTTTGCATATTTTTACTTTGTGAGGTTTCAACATATAATGCTGTAAAATCAGCATGAAAGGCTTGAGCCATTCTTGCGGCAGTTCGAATAACTTTTTGATTTGTTGGAGAGGTACCTAAACATACCATAATATGTTCTTTTAAAAAGGATTTATTTTGTTTTGCAGTAATTAAATTAATACGATCAGCACATCGTCTAAGAGCAATTTCTCTTAGTGCAGTTAAATTATCTCTTATAAAAAAGTTTTCCAATGCGCGTTGAGCCTGTTTTTGATGATATATTTTTCCTTCTTTTAGACGATTGATTAAATCATCTATTTCAATATCAACAAGTTTTACATCATCTGCATCATCAAAAATATGATCAGGGATACGTTCATTTACTTTAATTCGTGTAATGCTTTCTACAATATCATATAAGCTTTCTAAATGTTGAACATTTACGGTGGTATAAACATCAATACCTGCTCTTAAAAGTTCTTCTATATCACTATATCTTTTTTTATGTCTTGAACCATGTACGTTAGTATGAGCAAGTTCATCAACTAATATAAGTTCAGGGTGTCTTTTTAAAGCTGCATCAAGATTAAACTCATAAAATACTCGATTTTTATATATGATTTTTTTCTTTTCTATTTGTTCTAGACCATACATTAAATCAGTTGTTTCTTTTCGATCATGTGGTTCAATATAACCTATTACTACATCTACACCATGAACAGATTTTTGTTGGGCTTCGTTTAACATCGCGTATGTTTTTCCTACACCGGCACAGTATCCAAAAAATATTTTTAGTTTACCATATTTTTGTTCCAATATAACGCCCCCCTTTATTTATAACAAATAATATTACTTGTTTATATTTATTGTACATCAATTATTTGATTCAAAAATAGATGTTGTTAAATTTTAATACAATTTTAATTTCAGCCGATTTTCTTTTAATACAGTTTTTATTTTCTCTATGCTAAAATTTAGCAGTCCTAGGAAATAAGAGAAGAAAGGGGAATCTGTATGTTAGATATTGCAATGATTGCCATATTGGTTCTTGCATTTATATCCATGAAACTTATAGTTGATTGGGTTGATAAACAAATTAATAAATAATACTGGAGGAAATAAATATGTGGTTATTAGCAATTGTAATTATTGCATTAGCTGGTTATCTAGTTTATGCACTAATTAATCCAGAAAAATTTTAAAATGGAGGAAAGTTTATGTTACAAATCATATGTACATTACTTGTCTTTTTAGTGATTATTTTTCCAATTGGAAAATATGTTTATCATATTTCTACTCACAAAAAGACATTTGCCGATCCCTTATTCGATCGTGTAGATAATGCTTTATATAAAATATTAAAAATTGATACATCTAATATGCATTGGAAAAAATATGCATTAACTTTATTATTAGTAAATGCATGCTTAGTGTTTATTGGATATTTAGTTCTTAGAATTCAATCAATAGGATTATTTAATCCAAATGGAATTGGTGGAATGGAGGAATCATTATCCTTTAATACTATTATTTCATTTATGACAAATACCAATCTTCAACATTATTCAGGAGAATCTGGTTTGTCATACTTATCACAAATGTTAGTAATCATTATGATGATGTTTACTTCAGCAGCTACAGGATATGCAGCTTGTGTTGCCATGGTTCGAGGTATTTTAGGAAAACCTATGGGTAATTTTTATGTAGATTTTATTCGTATTACTACAAGATTTTTATTACCATTTTCATTAGTGATAGGGTTATTTTTAGTATCACAAGGTGTTCCTCAAAATCTTGATCCAAATATAACTGTTAATACTATTGAAGGAAAACTACAAGATATTGCTTCGGGTCCGATTGCAGCTTTAGAATCAATTAAACACTTAGGAACTAATGGTGGGGGATTTTTAGGGGCTAACTCTTCAACGCCATTAGAAAATCCAACAATTCTTTCAAATATTGCAGAATTGTTTTCGATGATGTTATTGCCTGCTTCTTGTGTCTTTACGTTTGGACATATGGCATATGATAAATATCATGAAAGAAAATTAAATAAGTTTGAGTCAGTTTCTATAAAAACTAATAAGCCTTTAAAAAAGGTGTGGTTAGGAAAAGAAGGACGTACAATATTTATTGCTATGTCTATATTATTTGTAATTGGATTAAGTTTATGTTTTTATAGCGAAAGTCAAGGAAATTCTGCTGTAGAATCAGCTGGAATTGTACAAACGATAGGAAATATGGAAGGTAAAGAAGTTCGTTTTGGTATAGCGCAATCATCGTTATTTACAACAGTTACGACTTCATTTACAACTGGTACAGTTAATAATATGCATGATACATTAACCCCATTGGGTGGTCTAGTTCCATTATTACACATGATGTTAAATGTAGTATTTGGTGGTGCTGGTGTAGGTTTAATGAATATTCTAATTTATGCAATTTTGGCGGTCTTTATTTGTGGATTAATGATTGGTAGAACACCTGAATATCTTGGTAAAAAGATAGAGGGGAAGGAAATGAAATTAGCAGCACTATGTATCATTATTCATCCATTACTTATTTTGGCATTTAGTGCACTGGCAGTTTCATTACAATCAGGATTAGATGGAATTACAAATCCAGGATATCACGGATTAACGCAAGTTTTATATGAGTTTTCTTCTTCGGCTGCTAATAATGGTTCTGGTTTTGAGGGATTGGCTGATAATACATTGTTCTGGAATATAACTTGTGGATTAGTTATGTTTTTAGGACGTTATATATCTATTATTATTCAATTGGGTATAGCTGGAAGTTTAATGAAAAAAGTAGATGTTAATGAAACTGTAGGTACTTTAAAAACAAATACAATAGGTTTTGCTATTATTTTAGTTGTTGTTATCTATATTTTTGCAGCATTAACATTTTTACCAGCGTTAGCGCTAGGACCTATTGCTGAATTCTTGACGTTATAATAAAAATGAAAGGAGTGGGCGACATGAGTGGTCAGACAAAATCTAAGTTTATTACTAAAGATATATTAGGGTCATCAATAAAAGGTGCTTTTGTAAAATTAAATCCTATGTACATGATCAAAAATCCAGTCATGTTTGTTGTTGAAATTGGTTTTATTATATGTACAATTTTAGTATTTTTTCCTCATCTATTTAATGATGAGGGAAATAATATGAGCTTATATAATGCAATTGTTGCTATTGTTTTATTTATTACATTATTATTTGCAAATTTTGCTGAATCTGTTGCAGAAGGTAGAGGTAAAGCACAAGCGGAAACGTTAAAGAAAACAAAAAGAGATACTAAAGCAAGATTGATTTTAGAAGACAAAACAGAAAAGATAGTATCTTCTAATGAATTGAAAAAAGGAGATATTGTTTTGGTAAAAGCAGGTGAATTAATTCCTAATGATGGAGAAATCATTGAGGGTATTGCAAGCATTGATGAATCTGCAATAACAGGAGAATCAGCACCTGTTACTAAAGAAAGTGGTGGGGATTTTGCTTCTGTTACAGGTGGAACAACTGTTGTATCTGATTGGATTAAAGTAGAAATCACCTCAGAACCAGGGCATTCTTTTTTGGATAAAATGATTTCTTTAGTAGAAGGAGCATCTAGACAAAAAACACCCAATGAAATTGCTTTAAATACACTTTTAGTTTCCTTAACTATTATCTTTTTAATTGTTATTGTAACTTTATATCCAATAGCTTCTTATTTAAATGTTAAAATTCCTATTTCTACATTAATTGCTTTAACAGTTTGTTTAATTCCTACAACAATTGGAGGTTTATTAAGTGCTATAGGAATTGCTGGGATGGATAGAGTAACGCGATTTAATGTAATAGCAATGTCTGGTAAAGCGGTAGAAGCTTGTGGTGACGTTGATACTATGATTTTGGATAAAACAGGAACAATTACATTTGGGAATCGTTTGGCAAGTGAGTTTATTCCAGTTGCTGGTATTGATAAAAAAGAATTAATAGATTACGCTTGTTTAGCTTCATTTGGTGATGATACTCCAGAAGGAAAATCTACAGTCGATTTAGCAAAAAATCTAGGAGCTTCAGTAAAATATGAGGATTATCAAGATAGTGAATTAATTGAATTTACAGCTGCTAGTAAAATGAGTGGTATTAATACAAAGGATGGACATATAATTCGAAAAGGTGCCAGAGATGCAATTGTACAATACATTCAAGATAATAATGGTATTGTACCAAAGGATTTATCTGCTAAAGTAGATCAAATTTCTAAGTTAGGAGGAACACCATTAGTTGTTTGTGCAGATTATAAAGTTTTAGGGGTAATTTATCTAAAGGACACAGTAAAACCTGGGTTGATTGAACGCTTTGAAAGATTAAGAAAAATTGGTATTAAAACAATTATGTGTACAGGTGATAATCCATTAACTGCAGCAACAATTGCAGCAGAAGCTGGTGTAGATGGATATATTGCAGAATGTAAGCCAGAAGATAAAATTGAAGCAATAAAAAAAGAACAAGCTGAAGGAAAAATTGTTGCAATGACAGGAGATGGAACAAATGATGCTCCAGCACTTGCTCAAGCAAATGTTGGTATTGCAATGAATAGTGGAACTTCTGCAGCAAAAGAAGCGGCTAATATGGTTGATCTTGATTCAGATCCAACAAAAATTTTGGAAGTAGTTGAGATTGGTAAACAATTATTAATTACACGTGGATCTCTTACAACTTTTTCGATTGCTAATGATATTGCAAAATACTTTGCAATTATTCCAGCGATGTTTACTGTGGCTATTCCTCAAATGGAAGTACTTAATGTTATGGGATTAGCTTCTCCATCAAGTGCGATTCTATCTGCACTTATATTTAATGCAATTATTATTCCTTGTTTGATTCCACTTGCAATGAAAGGTGTTAAATATAAACCAATGAGTGCATCACGAATGCTAGGAAGAAATATGTTGATTTATGGATTAGGTGGAGTAATCTGTCCGTTTTTAGGAATTAAATTAATTGATATGATTATTTCTCCATTATTACTTTTATTAGGATTGTAGGAGGTTAGTATGAAAAGATTTTTTAAATATTTTAAAAATGCATTGCTGGTATCAATTGCTATGTTTGCAATCTGCGGTTTTGCTTATCCAATGATTATGACTGGGATATCTCAAATAATTTTTCCTCATCAAGCTAATGGAAGTCTTATTGAAGAAAATGGAGAAGTTGTAGGATCATCTTTAGTTGGACAAGATTTTACGGATGAAAGATTATTCCATTGTCGACCATCAGCATATAACTATAACACTTATACAGAAGAAGATAAAGAAAATGGAAATTATGGTGGTGTTTCATCAGGAAGTAATAACTATGCTCCAAGTAATCCGGATTTAGAAAAACGTATTAATGAAGATATTGAAAAATTTTTACAAGAAAATCCTACAATAGAGAAAGAAGATATCCCGTCTGATATTATTACTGCTTCTGGTTCAGGATTGGATCCTCATATTTCTGTGGAAGCTGCTAATGTTCAGATTGATCGTGTTTCTGAAAATACAGGACTTACTAAAAAACAATTGAAAAAAATGATTGAAGAAAATACAGAAGGAAAGTTTTTAGGTATTTTTGGTGAAGAAAAAGTTAATGTATTAGAATTGAATTTGTCTTTAGCAAAAGAAATTTCTATGGTTTAATTGATGAAAAGTCAATTTAGAAAAATCTAGATTGACTTTTTGAGTATATTTTGAAGAATACATCTAAAAAATACTTGTTAAATTTTATATTATAACTATAATAATAAATATTATTTATGACAAAATCTTATAAATTAATAGATTTAAAATAAAAGGATGATATAAATGAATAAAAATATTAAAATACTTGTTGTGGAAGATGATGGGCCTATTCGTAATCTCATCTCTACTGCATTACAGACCAATCAATATAAATATGATCTTTCAGTTAATGGAGAAAAAGCTCTTCTTTCATTATCAACCCATCATTATGATATAGTATTACTTGATTTAGGATTACCAGATAAAGATGGCATTGAAATTATTGAACAATTTCGTACATTTTCAATGACACCTGTTATTGTAATAAGTGCTAGATCTAGTGATGAAGATAAAATAAAAGCATTAGATGCAGGGGCTGATGATTATATAACTAAACCTTTTAGCGTTGAAGAACTGCTTGCTAGGGTACGTTCAACCTTAAGACGTTCACAGTATTTAGAAAATCAAAAAGGGAAAGAAGAACTTATTTTTATAAATGGTGACCTTAAAATAGATTATCCTTCACGTACGGTATTTTTTCAAAACGAAGAAATTCATTTAATGCCAATTGAGTATAATTTACTTTGTTTACTTGCCAAAAATGTAGGAAAAGTTTTAACTCATCAATATATTTTAGATAAAGTTTGGACAAATGCATTAGAATCTGATTTATCTTCTTTAAGAGTTTATATGACATCACTTAGAAAAAAAATAGAAAAAAAGAGTGAACAAAAATATATTCAAACTCATATCGGTGTAGGATATAAAATGATAAAAATGAATGATTCAAAAAAGGATAAATAATAATGTTAGATAAAAAAAAAGGAAAATTAACAATTTTTTTTGGATATGATAATACTCTTTTAAGTACAATGATATTTCAAGGGATTAAAAAAAATGATGAAGGATATAAAGTTTACATTGGATGTTTAGATACTAAAAACAATCCATCTGTTTTAAAATATGTGTATAAATTACAATCACAAATTAACGTATGTGTCGATTTAAATCAAATTTATGAAAAAAAGCCGGATATTGTTATTATTGAGAATTTGAATCTAAATATTAATCAACAATTTAAAAGGTGTGAGGAAATAAGGGAGTTACTCAATGAAGGGTATGATGTTTATACTTCATTAAATATCAGTTTTTTTGAAAATGATAAAAAACAGAATACTATTTTAAATGATTTATTTTTTAGTGCAGATTACGTATTTTTTGCTGATGAAAGTAAAGCGATAAACAGTTTGGAATTACGTCAAAAGGCATTATATAAATATTTTCAATGGTTAAATCGTCAAGATATATCTTTGTCTAAAAATGAAGAATCTAGAAATGAACATATTCTTGTTTGTATGTCTTCTTCACCTTCAAGTCAAAAGATTATACGTTGCGCTGCAAAAATGGCAACTAATTACCATTGTAAATTAACAGCATTATATGTAGCTACGATGAATAAAGAAGATTTAAAAGAGCAAGATCAAATTCAATTGCAAAAAAATATAGATTTAGCTGAAAATTTAGGAGCAAAAGTAGAAATAATTTACGCTGATGACATTGTTTTTCAAATTACTGAATTTGCAAGAGTATCTAATGTGTCGAAAATTGTTATAGGGAGAAATATTAAAAAAAGTAGATTTTCATTTAGAAAACCAGAAGTAAGTGAGCAATTATTATCACAATTTTTGGATTATAAAATGTATGTTATACCTATTTATGAAAGATATAATGTGCAATTTAAAAAGGAAAAATTAGAATTAAATAAAAAAGATATATTAATAAGTTTGTCCATTTTGTTTTTATGTACGATTTTAGGCTATTTATTTTTTGGATTAGGTTTTAATGATTCAAATATTATAATGATATATATACTGGGAGTATTTTTAATTGCAATTATCACTACAAATAGAGTGTACAGTATTATTTCATCATTGATTAGTGTCTTGATTTTTAATTTTTTCTTTACATTTCCTACTTTGAGTTTTTCAGCATATGATCCAAGCTATCCAATGACTTTTTTAATAATGTTTATTGTTGCATTTATGACAAGTAATCTTGCAACAAGAATTCAACAAAATGCTAAATCTTCTTCTAATGTGGCTCAAAGAACAAAAATCTTATTAGATACAAATCAGATATTACAAAAAGAAGTAACAAAAGAAGGAATTGTTCAAAAAGGATGTGAACAATTACATAAATTATTGAATCGAAATATTATATTTTATTTAGTTGACGATAATGAATTAAGAGAACCTTTTATATTAAATAATCATAATCAAAAACAATTTAATGATTACTCTATTTCAAACGAGTTAGGTGTTGTAAAATGGGTTGTAACTCATAATAAACATGCAGGAGCATCGACTCGTAACTTATCAGCTGTCAAATATCTTTATCTTGCGGTACGGGTTGATAGTAAAGTATATGGAGTTGTTGGAATTTATTTAGATAAAGATAGATTAGATTCATTTGAAAACAATATGTTACTAGCTATACTTGGTGAAATGGGGTTTGCTTTAAAAAATGAAGAAATTATTCGTGAAAAAAATAAAACAGCATTAAAAGCAAAAAATGAGCAGCTAAGAGTAGATTTATTACGATCAATTTCTCATGATTTACGAACACCATTAACTTCTATTTCCGGTAATGCAGGAATTTTATTAACAAATGATGAAATTTTAACAAAAGAAAAAAAGCAAAGTTTATATACTGATATATATGATGATTCTTTGTGGTTAATTAATCTAGTTGAAAATTTATTATCTGTGACAAGGATAGAAAATGGCACAATGAAATTAAATATAAGTCCCCAAATAATTGAAGATGTTATTTATGAAGCTTTAGATCATGTTAATCGAAAGAAAATAGAACATCGTATTGATGTTGAAATAGACGATGAATTTTTAATGGGTGATATGGATGTTAGATTGATTGTTCAAGTAATTATTAATATTGTGGATAATGCAATTAAGTACACTCCTAAAGGATCTAATATTATGATACGTTCTTATAAAAAAGAAGGTATGATATATATTGAAATTTCTGATGATGGTCCAGGAATTCCAAATGATAAAAAAGAAAAGATTTTTGAGAAGTTTTATAGTGCAAATAATCAAATTGTTGATAGCAAAAGAAGCTTAGGATTAGGCTTAGCGTTATGTAAATCAATTATAAATGCTCATGGGGGAACAATTAGTGTATCTGATCATAAACCACATGGAGCTTTATTTTGTTTTACATTACCTGAGACAAAAATTCATTTAGAAGCAAGTTTATTAGATAATCAATAATAGGTTCTACGATTTATTAAATAAGTTATGATATAATTATATCAAAGATAATTTTTTTAATATGTTTAAACGTAACTTGTGTTTGTTAAAATGTGATTGTAATTAAAGAAGGGATTATGATAATTTGTCATACAAGATGATATATGAAAGATGAATGTTTGATTTGTAAAGCACCGCTTGAATATTTAAATGAAGATAGTTTAATGGAATGCGCTATTTGTCATAAAAAAGAAAGTAGTAAAACAAGGTGTGTTAATGGTCATTATGTGTGTAATGACTGTCATAGAAAAGGTGTCGACAGTATTATTGCTTTATGTTTACATGAAAAAGAAAAGAATCCAATTAAAATTTTAGAAAAAATGATGTCCATGTCATTTTGTCATATGCATGGTCCTGAACATCATATTATGGTTGGAGCTGCACTTTTAACAGCTTATAAAAATGCAGGTGGAAATATTGATTTAAACAAAGCACTTTTAGAAATGTATAGTAGAGGAAAAGATGTTCCTGGAGGTGTTTGTGGTTTTTGGGGTGCTTGTGGAGCGGCAATTAGTACAGGAATGTATATGTCAATTATTACAAATGCTACACCTCTAGCCAATGAAGCATGGGGACTTTCTAATCAGATGACTGCTTTTACATTGGATAAAATTGGTAAAATTGGTGGACCACGTTGCTGTAAAAGAAATTCTTATCTTGCAATTATTGAGGCAGTATATTTTACAAAAGAGAAGTTAGGTATTGCTATGGAATTAGAAAACATTAGTTGTTCTCGTTTTATGATGAATAATCAATGTATTAATATTAGATGTCCATTTTTTAAAAAATGATAATAGCGTTATAAAATAAGAATGTTTTTAGATATTAAATTAAGAGGTTAGTAAAGAGTTATGCAATGTCATATTAGATCATTATATTTATGTGTAAAAGATATGCATAGAGCAATTAAGTTTTATGAGAATTTTTTTGAAAAAGATGTTTTTATAAAAGATGATATTTATAGTGTTTTTGATATTGATGGATTTAGATTAGGATTATTTGCTTTTGAAAAAGTAAATGAAACACATATATTTGGCAGTAATTGTTTACCTAGTATAGATGTTGAAAATTTAGATGTATTAAAAAACAAGATTAAAAATTTAAAACTATGTTTTCCACTAACAAAAATAAATAATAATTGGGTTGTAGAATTTGTTGATTCAGAAGGTAATCATATTGAACTAACAGCACCAATTAAATAAAATTGATTTAATGATAGAAATAACAAACCAATGCTTTGGTGGATAAACAATTAATAATATGATAAAATCAAAATACAAAGATAAAAACGCAACGTAAGAAATGTAATCTTACAGAGCCGGTAGGTAGCCCGGCCGCACCAATTGGTGTAAGTAACCCTCCCTCCTTAGGGTCGTCCATTCTTTGTTTAGTATTATTATTTAAGGAGGAATTGTCATGGACAAAGTATCAATCAAAGTGACAGTATTTTTTGAAATGCCATTTTGGGTAGGCGTTTTTGAACAGATATCGCAAGAAAAATTATCTGTATGTAAAGTTACATTTAAAACGGAGCCTAAAGATTATGAAGTATATCATTTTATTTTGAAAAACTACTATCATTTGCACTTTAGTCTGGCTGTGGCAACTGATGTAAAAGAAGTAAATTATAATCCAAAACGAATGCAGCGTGAAGTACGCAAACAAATGCATAATATTGGATTAAAAACAAAATCTAGACAGGCTTTAAAATTACAGCAGGAGCAGTTGAAAATTGAACGCAAGATGAAAAATCATAAACAACAAGAAATAGATAAAAAGCGTAAATTTGAACTGAAACAGCGAAAAAGAAAAGCATAGGGGCAGATAATTTTTGCTCCTATCTTTTTATTAATGATATTTGATTAATAAAGCTTAATATCTATATTTAATGAAAGTAAATATTTAAGGTTGTTCCAAGAAAAATAACGATAAGCAAGATAATATAAATGTTTATTTCTTGATGATGTAGTGAAACTAGCAGTAAATGCATAGAGGTATGATGATGAAAAAAGATATTCAAAAAAGTATAGAGATTTATAAAGAACAATTGGATAATGGATATATACAGGTTGCGTATTTAGCTTTAACTAAATATGTGGCTGAATTAAAGTCTAATTTTCCCAAAAAATATTGTACAGGAAATATTTCATTTGGATATTTAGATTATACTTATTTTTCTTTTTTTAATACATTTTTAAGAGATCAAAAATTACGATTTGGAGTTGTGTTAAATCATAGAAAAATGCAAATTTAATTATGGCTTATGGGACAAAATGCTAATGTACAAAAGAAGTATTGGGAAATTTTAAAAAAATCAAAATGGAATAGTGATAGAAATAAAATGCCTAGATATTCTGTTCTTGAAGTTGTTTTAGAAAATCAAATAGATTTCAATAATAAAAAACGTATGACAGAAAATATTATTACTCAACCTTTATCCTTATCACAAGAAATACAACAATATTTAAAAAGAGTTGAGTAAAATTATACACTAAATAAATTTTCATTTTCTATATCTACCAGAAGAATTTAAAATCTATAAAAAAGATACAAAAGTAATTAGTTACAGGCTTCTTGTCTTTATAACTATCTTGCAACTTTATTGATAACGATAAGATATGAGCTACGTTTTGTAAAAATAGTAACTGGCAGATTATTTAATCAATTAGACTGGGTTTACGATACTTATCGTAAGCCCTTAATTTTATGCAACACAAGTAAAATTTATTTTAAAGCAATGTAAACAAAATGATATTGTTCTCGATAGATATAAGTAGTATCATCTAAATAGAAGTAGATACATCCAAATTGATAAAAGGGGTTATTTAATGGATATTATACAAAGATAAATTTTAAAGGTTATCTGGAAATTGATTTTTACAAATGGCTTTTTTCATTTGAAAAATATTTAGTTTTATGAAAGGGTGGTATCTAATGTGGCTAATATTTGCATTTGGTTCAGCTTTTTTTTCTGGACTTACATCAATTCTTGCAAAATGTGGAATAGAAAAAACTGATTCAACAGTTGCTACAGCTATACGTACTATTATTGTATTCTTTTTTTCGTGGTTAATAGCTTTTTTAGTTGGATCACAATCAACAATTACAGATTTATCGTTTAAAACATGGATATTTTTAATTCTGTCTGGAATGGCTACTGGAGCTTCATGGATTTGTTATTTTAAAGCACTTCAAATAGGCGATGTAAACAAAGTAGTTCCTATTGATAAATCAAGTACTATTTTATCAATGATATTGGCATTTATTTTTCTACATGAAACTTTTACATATATAAATGGAATTGCCATTATATTGATTGCAATAGGAACATATTTAATGATTACTAAGGAAAAAAATATAGTTTTAAAAAATACACAAAATAAATCTTGGTTCATATATGCTGTTTTATCAGCAGTATTTGCTAGTTTAACTTCAATTTTAGGTAAAATTGGTATTGAAGGGGTAGAGTCCAATTTAGGAACAGCCATTAGAACTTCTGTCGTTTTAATCATGGCATGGCTTATTGTAATTGCAACGAAAAAACAAAGTAAAGTTTACAGTATTTCAAAGCGAGAACTATTATTTATTTCATTATCTGGAGTGGCTACTGGTGGTGCTTGGCTTTGTTACTACAAAGCATTACAAGACGGTCTTGCAAGCGTAGTTGTCCCTATTGATAAACTAAGTATTTTGGTAACTATTGTTTTTTCTTATATAGTTTTTAAAGAAAAGATTTCAAAAAAATCTGGATTTGGACTTGTTTTGATACTATTAGGAACGTTGCTTATGGTAATTCCTACACTATAAAAATTTTTAATAATTTATGAAGTTTTCACTTTCTTATCTATATGCATGATTGATTCTATATATTTTAGTAGATCAATTAAAAACCATATAATAAAGTTAAAATCTAAAATGTATAATATTTAGATGCCAGAGCAAGGATTGAAAATGGAATTGCATGGTAATAAACTTTTGATACTTAAAAAAATTAAAAAATTTAGCACTTGGGTGTTGTTATCGCAGTGTGGATTTTGTCTAACTTCATAGAGTGCCGTAAGTGCCTATTTATGGTCATTTCTCGGATTTTATGATTTTGTCTTAACTCGTCAGAAATCGTCATTTTATAAAAAATTGGTGTCAAAATTGGTGTCAATCAGCAGAGAGATACCTTTTCTTGCTACAGTATATCAGTATCACAAATTGAAAAATTGAATATCGCAAGTAGATTATGGAACGCCGATATTGACGTTCCTTTTCT
>OLNH01000507.1_pt1 | contig 32777 bp, 23 predicted proteins | sample 1643101 | NCBI WGS metagenome assembly OLNH01 (sample SAMEA3136758, study PRJEB25190) | human gut metagenome | biome: human gut; feature: human-associated habitat; material: faeces | place: Austria | collected 2013
GGGCATGGAGCAGGATAAGATCAATGCTTACATGACACTTTACACAGCACTGGTAACAGTTGCCAAGGCTGCAGCTCCGATGATCCCGTTCATGACTGAGGATATCTACCAGAACCTTGTAAGAAGCATTGATGCAGACGCTCCGGAGAGTATCCATCTCTGCGATTACCCGGAGGTAAACGAGGCATGGATCGACAAGGATCTTGAGGCAAACATGGAAGAGCTTCTTGAGATCGTTGTTCTCGGACGTGCATGCAGAAATACCGCAAACATCAAGAACCGTCAGCCGATCGGAACCATGTATGTAAAGGCTGAGAAAGCTATGGATAAATTCTACACAGATATCATCGCAGATGAGCTTAACGTAAAAGAAGTGAAATTCGCAGATGATGTAGAGTCCTTCATTTCCTACAGCTTCAAGCCGCAGCTTCGTACAGTAGGACCGAAATACGGCAAGCTTCTGAACGGCATCCGTACCGCACTCTCCGAGATCGACGGAACCGCAGCAATGAAAGAGCTGAGAGATAATGGTGTTCTCGTTCTTGACATTGACGGAAACAGAGTCGAGCTTGCAGAGGAAGACTTATTGATCGAAACAGCCCAGAGCGAGGGCTATGTGACAGAGACAGACGGTGAGACATCCGTTGTCCTTGATACAAACCTTACACCTGAACTGATCCAGGAGGGCTTTGTCCGCGAGATCATCAGCAAGGTTCAGACCATGCGTAAAGAGGCTGGTTTCGAAGTCATGGACAAGATCATTGTCTATGCAAAAGATAACGATAAGATCATGGATATCATGAAAGCAAACCAGGATGAGATCAAACGTGAAGTACTGGCAGAAAACATTATTCTGGGAGAAGCAGAGGGTTACACCAAGGAGTGGAACATCAACAAAGAGGCTGTAACACTGGGAGTATCCAAAGTACAGGAGGAAAACTAATGATTGACAAGCAGTTTGAGAAAGAGGAATTCAAAAAAAGTGTAAAAGAAAACGTAAAATTCCTTTATCGAAAAACACTGGAAGAGGCTACACAGGAGCAGATCTTTCAGGCTGTAAGCTACACTGTGAAGGACGTGATCATTGACAACTGGCTCAAGAGCCAGAAGGCGTATGAAAAACAGGACCCGAAGATCGTATATTATATGTCCATGGAGTTCCTTATGGGCCGTGCCCTTGGAAACAACCTGATCAACCTTGGTGCATACGGTGAGGTTAAGGAGGCTCTTGAGGAGCTTGGACTTGACATTAACTGCATCGAAGACCAGGAGCCGGATCCGGCTCTTGGAAACGGTGGACTCGGAAGACTGGCAGCATGCTTCCTGGATTCCCTTGCAACTCTGAACTACTGTGCATACGGATGCGGAATCCGTTACCGTTATGGTATGTTCAAGCAGGAGATCCGTGACGGTTATCAGGTAGAAGCACCGGATAACTGGCTGAAGAACGGCTATCCTTTCGAGCTCCGTCGTCCGGAGTATGCAAAAGAGGTTCATTTCGGCGGATATGTACGTGTTGAGTGGGATCCGGTGAAGAACGAGAATAAATTCATCCATGAAGGATATCAGGCAGTTAAGGCTGTTCCTTACGATATGCCGATCACAGGTTATAACAACGATGTTGTAAACACACTTCGTATCTGGGATGCAGAGCCGATCGTAGACTTCAACCTTGACTCTTTTGACAAGGGTGATTATCACAACGCAGTAGAGCAGGAGAACCTTGCACGTACTATCGTAGAGGTGCTTTATCCGAATGATAACCATATGGCAGGTAAAGAGCTTCGTCTGAAACAGCAGTACTTCTTCGTATCTGCCAGCCTTCAGGCAGCGATTGCCAAATACAAAAAAACACACGATGACATCACAAAGCTTCATGAGAAGGTTGTATTCCAGATGAATGATACTCATCCGACAGTTGCAGTTGCAGAGTTGATGCGTATTCTTATCGATGAGGAAGGTCTTGGCTGGGATCAGGCATGGGATATCACAACAAAATGCTGTGCTTACACCAACCACACCATCATGTCCGAGGCACTTGAGAAATGGCCGATCGAGCTGTTCTCCAGACTGCTTCCGCGTGTATATCAGATCATCGAGGAGATCAACCGTCGTTTCATTCTTGGGATCCAGCAGAAATATCCTGGAAACTTCGAGAAGATCAAGAAGATGGCGATCATCTATGACGGACAGGTTAAGATGGCTCACCTTGCGATCGTTGCAGGCTACTCTGTAAACGGTGTTGCACGCCTTCATACCGAGATCCTCAAGAATCAGGAGCTGAAGGATTTCTATGAGATGATGCCTGAGAAGTTCAACAACAAAACAAACGGTATCACACAGAGACGTTTCCTTGCTCATGGAAACCCGCTTCTGGCTGACTGGGTAACAGACAAGATCGGACCGGACTGGATCACAGATCTTTCCCAGCTTTCCAAGCTTAAGGTTTACGCAGACGATGAGAAGGCTCTTCAGGAGTTCATGACCATCAAGTTCAAGAACAAAGAGCGTCTTGCAAAATATATCCTGGAGCACAATGGTGTTGAGGTTGACCCGCACTCTATCTTCGATATCCAGGTTAAGAGACTTCATGAGTACAAACGTCAGCTTCTTAACATCCTGCATGTGATCTATCTGTACAACCAGATCAAGGCACATCCGGAGATGGATTTCTATCCAAGAACATTTATCTTTGGTGCAAAAGCTTCCGCAGCTTACGCACGTGCAAAGAAGATCATCAAGCTGATTAACTGTGTGGCAGATGTTGTAAACAATGATGCTTCCATCAACGGCAAGCTGAAGGTTGTATTCATCGAGAACTACCGTGTATCCAACGCTGAGATCATTTTTGCGGCAGCAGATGTTTCCGAGCAGATCTCCACAGCAAGTAAAGAGGCTTCCGGTACAGGTAACATGAAATTCATGCTGAACGGTGCTCCGACACTTGGAACCATGGATGGTGCTAACGTTGAGATCGTACAGGAGGTTGGCGAGGAGAATGCATTTATCTTCGGTATGAGTTCCGACCAGATCATCAACTATGAGAACAACGGCGGTTACGATCCGGACTTCATCTACAACACAGATCCGGAGATCCGTCAGGTACTGATGCAGCTGATCAACGGAACCTTCTCCAGCGATACAGAGATGTTCCGTGACATCTACAATTCACTTCTCGACAAACGCAACATGCCGAGACCTGACCAGTACTTCATTCTTGGCGACTTCCGTTCCTATGCAGAGGCACAGAAGCGTGTTGAGGAAGCATACAAAGATGAGAAACGCTGGGCTAAGATGGCACTTCTCAATACAGCATGCAGCGGTAAGTTCACATCCGACAGAACTATCCAGGAGTATGTAGATGATATCTGGCATCTGGATAAGGTTATCGTAAAAGAGAACTAAAAAACATTTGATTTGACAACACCTGACTTCATTTGTATAATGAAGTCAGGTGAATAATTGAATGAAAGGAAGCTTTCAGGCGAACAGGTGAGATTCCTGTACAGGAAAATGCGTTGTCGTACAGTCGGCGGGCCGGAGCTTTTTTTAAAAAGATAGTGACTACAGAAGTCAGTTTGCGCATAAAGAACGTCTATCAGGTAACAGAAATTCCGTAAGGGACTTTTTCTGTTACCTTTTTTGTTGCCCTCGTGGCATCATGATCTTTCAATTAAAACAGCAAAAAAGAAAGCTGTCACCGAAAAATCAAAAGGAGGAAAGGTTATGAAACGCAAAAAAATTCTCAGTATTCTTCTTGCAAGTGCTATGATCGGCACTGCTCCGGCATCTGCCTGGGCCGCTGATTTCACAGACACAAATGTGGTTGACGCAGAAGAAGTAACAGAGGAAGCTACAGAGGAGGACGTTCCGGAACAGCAGGAGGATGACGCAGAAAGCATTGATCTGGAAGCAGATGACGCAGAAGATCTTTCACAGGATGAAGACGCAGCAGCTGTTTCCACACAGGAGAGCGAAGATCCGTTTTCCGCAGGAGAGGCTGTAGCAGCATTTGCAGATGGTGAGGAAAGCGGAGATCTGACACTGGCAGGAACCGGTACAGAGGCAGATCCGTACCTGGTTACATCCACAGCTGACATTCAGGCAGTTGCAGATTATGTAAACAACGGAAAAGGTACTTTTGCAAACCAGTATCTGAAATTTACAGAGGATATCACACTTCCGGAAGGATGGACTCCGATCGGAATAAAAACATCCAAATTCCAGGGAAATCTGGACGGAGACAACCATCTGCTGACAGTACCGAAAGGGGAGAAATGTCTTCTTGGTTATGTAGCAGATTCTACTCTGAAAAATCTGAATATCTATGGAGAGCAGATCGCGTCTGACGGTGTTGTCTGTAATTATGAGGTTGATCACAGTTCCAGAAACCCGATCAAGATCGACAATGTAACTTTAAAAGCAGGAACACAGACTTTGAAATCCGGATTTATCGGAGGATATGCATCCGGACAGAACCAGATCACCATCACCAACAGTACTGTAGAAAAAGGTGTTGTGATCGGATATGACAAAGCACAGTCCAATATCGGTTCCTTTGGTGGTGACTTCAACGGAACTATCGAGAACTGCGTAAGTTACGCAGATGTCTACGGAACAAAATACGTAGGCGGTATCAGCGGAAACAAAGGTCAGTCTATGGGAACCTATGCACTGAAAAACTGTAAGTTCTACGGAACCGTAACTGCAAGCGGAAATTACGCAGGTGGTATTTCCGGCGGCGGATACGGCGGAACACGGTGGGGTGAATCTTCTGCGCCGAACACACCAGGTGTAACGATTCAGGACTGCTATTCCAACGGAACGATCACAGGAAATGACTATGTAGGTGGTATCCTTGGTTCTGAGACCGGTATGGTACAGTGCTGGGACAACGGTATCCAGTATATTCAGAACAACTCCTTTGAGGGAACGGTAAGCGCAACAAACGGAACACGTGTCGGCGGTGTGATCGGTTACATCAAAGGTATTGATAAATACAACATCATCGAGAACAATGAGTATACCTGTAAAGATGTAAAAGGAATCGGAGCGATCGATTTCATTGATACAAATTATGCAAATCCCACACCTGTGGAAGGCGTAACTTATTACAATTCAGAAAACGGAAGACCAAGTATTTCCGGTGCAACGAAAGCACAGCATAACCGTACCGATGATCCTCTCGGTGCAGATGCAGATAAGCTTACCAAACTGGTAGTGCCGAAGATCAAAGTTTCCCTTACGATCTTAGGTGACCAGGTTCACGACAGTGATAAAGATCATCAGTATCATACCTACTATGCAGGAAATCTGGAGACCTGGCTGGAGCAGAGTGAGTATACTGTTGTAGAAGGCTCTACAACAAAAGATGTCATTGAGGCAGCATTACTTGCCAACAACATGACATGCGAGAATCCATCCGGAAACTACATTGCGTCCATCACAAAAGATGGTGTTACACTTGGCGAGTTTACAAACGGAAAATACAGTGGTTGGATGGGTACGATAAATGGTGTTTATCCTGAAGTTGGAATTGCTGAACAGAAGTTACAGGATAAGGATCAGATAGTTTTTCATTACACAGATTATTATCCGGAAGAAGAGAATCATGTCTGGGAGACAGCATGGACATTTGACAAAAACGCCCACTGGCATGAATGTGCAAATTCCAAAAACGAAAATTCCTGGTGCAACATCTCCAGCAATGAGAGAAAGAACGGATATGCAGCACATACCTATGACAAAGGTAAAGTAACAAAAGCAGCTACCTGTACAACAGCAGGTGTGAAAACATATACCTGTACAGTCTGCGGCGCAACAAAGACAGTAAGTATCCCGAAGACAAGACATACTTACACCTGGAAAACAACAACAAAAGCAACCGTATTCAAACCGGCAGTACAGACAAAAGTCTGCTCCAAATGCGGTTATAAAACAAAGACAACCAGATCTTACGGCAAAAAACTGACTCCAACCCTGAAACTGAACGCAACAAAGATCACTCTGAAAGTAAATCAGTCCACATCCAGAGTGAAAGTAACAGGACTTGCCAACGGTGATGCTGTAAAGGCATGGGGAACTACCAACAAAAAGATCGTAACTGTAAGCAGCAAAGGTGTGATCAAAGCCGGAAAAACAGCTGGTACAGCAAAAGTTTCCGTAACCTTAAAGAGCAAAAAGAAAGCTTATATCACAGTAACTGTTCAGAAATCTACAGTAAAAACAACAAAGATCACAGGTGTAAAATCTGCCCTTACTCTGAAAAAAGGAGCAAAGACAACCCTGAAACCGGTACGTACACCGTTCACATCCGGTGAGAAGATTACTTACACTTCTTCCAATAAGAACGTGGCAACCGTAAGCAGCACAGGTGTGATCACAGCAAAAAAAGCAGGAACAGCAGTGATCACCGTAAAGAGCGGAAGCAAAAAAGTAACATGCAAGGTAACAGTTAAATAAAGCTGTTATCCCCTGAAAAATAAAAGCGGCATTTTTTCACAGAATGAAATGTGAAAAAATGCCGCTTTTGATCATTTGATCATAAATATTCAACTTTAAAATCAAATTCCTTACAATACTCATCTACTTTGGAACCTTTATAACACCGGATGGTACAGGCACGGTTGATGATCCATGGCCCGATAAAATCGGGATCGTGTCGGATCTCCAGATATTTCATACGGTTACATCCGTGGAATACCCATTTGCCGATATAATGGATATTTGTGGGAAGACAGACATAAGTAAGATTCATACACTTAAAAAATGCGCTTTCGTCCAAAAATTCCAGGGACTGGGGAAGATGAAGTTCTTCTATGGCACAAAAATAAAAAGCCTCTTTTCCGATACGTTTCAGACCTTCCGGGAAATCCACGGAACGGAGATTTTTACAGCGGTAAAAAGCACGGTCCTCGATGAGGGTAAGTGCGGAAGACAGCTGAAGGGATTCCAGGGAGGTACACTGTGAAAAAGCTTCGGAGCGGATCCGGGAAATCTGTGAATCATGGGGAAAGATCACACATCCAAGCTTTCGGTTCTCTTGAAAGGCGGCTCTCGGGATAGAAGAAAGTGCCTGAGGAAGAATGACTTTTTTCAGGGAATTACATTGAGAAAATACGTTGGATCCCATATTTTCCACCTGGGTGGGAAGCAATACTTCTTTCAGAAGAGTGCAGCCCTGAAAGGTTCTGGCGCCGATATTTTTAAGCGTGTCCGGAAAACAGACAGAGGAGATCTTGGTCTTTTTCTGAAAAGCTTCCGACGCGATATATTCAATTGGCGCAGGGATCTTTACATTTGAGGAAAGATAGTTTCTTGCGTTGTTTTTGGAAATGACACGACTGGATCTGTAATAAGTACCTGACATAAAAAAGTCTCCTTTAACATAAAAAAAGACACCGCATCACAGGCAGATACGATGTCAAAAAAGAATTCTCCATTTATTTATCATACGTGTAATAGCCGGCAGTATTTCCAAGCAGATCTCCTGACTTATGCAGTCACGTTTATCCCCTTCTTATACGATAAAGTACAATGGTTCACGGATAAACTAAGCAAATACAGTAGCACGTCTGTTGAGGATTCTCACCTTATTCCCTTTTAATCCGGTTTTCTGCAGGAAAAAACCGGAACTTGAAAACGTCTATATTTAATATTTTTGGGTGTCTGATTATTATATCACAGAAAAAGGACAGATACAATTGTTTTCCGGGTTTTCGTTTGACAGACAAGAGGAAATAAACTATAATTTCAGTATAAAATTTCATAGAAAAGAAAGACGTGCAAACAGGTGTGATTCCTGTACATGTAAGTGCGATGCCGTACAGTCGGCGGGCGGTTTTTCTTTCATGTAAGGTAGAAGCATTGGTTTGCGCATAGGAACATCTATCAGGTAACGGAATCCCCTTGGAAAAGAGGGATTATTTTCCGTTACCTTTTTTGTTGCTTTTTTTGTGCAGAGAAAAGGAGGAAGAATGGAAAGTAAGAGGAAAAAGACGCTGTTTAATGTGATCATGGTAGTACTGATCCTGGTCATTGCCGGATGCGGAGTGATGGCAGTGGGAAATCTGAAAGGATGGTTTGATAAAGGATCGGACAGCGTTCTTATGACAAAGAACGTAAAAGGTGTGGCCAATATTCAGAGAAACGGTGTGGGCTACGGCCTGGAAAAAAATGTGGCATTGAGAGCCGGAGATATTCTTGAGACGAAGAACGGAACCACAGCGGAGCTTTCAGCCGGAGAAAACAATACACTTTCACTTAACGCAAATACGAAACTTACTGCGGAATCCGTAGAAAAAAACAATTTGAAACTTACTGCGGATCAGGGAGAGGTTTTTGCGGATCTTACGGATTCTGTGGGAAAAGCAGAGATCGCTCTTGATGAAAATACGCTTACCTTTGAGACAGGAGTCTTTTCCGTAAGCGCACAGTCCGGAAGCGGCGCTGTGTATGTATTTAAGGATGAAGTGGAACTGGCCGGAGCGGACGGAAAAACCACAACCGTAACAGCCGGCGAAAGTGCTCAGATGACAAAAAGTGAGGACGGAAGCTGGAAAGTAGAAACAAGTAAGATCTCAGCAGGAGCATTAAATGAATATATGATCCAGCAGCTGCTGGGATGCGCAGATAAAGACAGTTTATGTTTTACACCGGAGGAACTTCAGAAAGTTCTGGATGACAGAGCCGCAGAGAAGAAAGCAGCTCTTGAGAAGAGTTTAAATTCTACAAACAAGATTCCGAAGACTTCAGAAAAATCGGATGATAAAAAGTCTGCAGATGGATCTGCGAAACAGAATTCCGATACAACAGACGGAAATACCGCAGACACTGCAGGCAGCGGAGAGAACACAACACAGGAATATACACCGGATGCTTCTCAGGATGAGACGGATTCTTCCGGAGAAGACACCGCAGGCAGTGATGGAGATGTATCCGATGACGGCAGTTCTGATGATGGTTCCGGTGACGGGGATTCTCAGGATACCAAGCAGTGTACCATCACGATCCTCTGCGATACCATCCTTAATAATATGGACAATCTGACAGCCGGAAAAGAAGCTTATGTGCCGGCAAACGGAGTGATCCTGGATACCAGTACCGTAGAGTTTACAGAGGGAGAAACCGTTTTTGAAGTACTTCAGAGAGTTTGTGAGTACGCCGGAATCCAGCTGGAATATTCCTGGACGCCTATGTATGACAGTTACTATATTCAGGGAATCAACAACCTGTATGAATTTGACTGTGGAGCACAGTCCGGATGGATGTATAAAGTAAACGGATGGTTCCCGAATTACGGATGTTCCAAGTACACACTGGAGGACGGAGACGACATTGTGTGGTGCTTTACCTGCAATGGTCTTGGCGCGGATGTCGGTGCGGAATATAACGGTGAGTGACAGCAAAGGGAGTAAAAGATATGCAGAGAAAAAAATTTCTGGCACTGATGCTGACGGCTGCCCTTGTGGGGCAGCCGGGAGCTCCTGTTTCAATTATGGCGGCAGAAACAGACGAAAGTTCCGATTTCGGATCGTTTGGATCAGAAGCTTCTGACACAGCAGAAAAAAAATTGCCGGTGATCACGGAGGACCTGTCGGAGGAGACCATTACATATGATCTCAATGAAAAGGCAGAGCCTTTAAAGGTTCAGACGGAAGAATCCGGCAAGCTGAAATATCTGTGGCTGAAAAGTGATGACAACGAGAATTTTTACAAAATAGGAAAGTCCGACAGCCAGGAAAAGACAAAAGAAGAACAGACCGGGGAACAGCAGGGGGAAAACAGCCAGCCGGAGTATGAAGATACACAGGAGTATACACCGGCTACAGATACAGCCGGAACCTTCTACTACAAAGTCCGGATCTGGAATTTAGAAGAAACAGACGAAAACGCTTACGTAGAAAGTAAGACTGTCTGTCTTCAGGTGTTGGATCCGTCCGCTGAAGACCATAGTGGATTGGATGCTACAGATGGGAAAAAGGACGGAGAGCAGAAGGATCCGGCAGCATTGGATAAAGAAGATCCGGCTGCAGATCATACATCAGGTGATACCGCAGAAAATTCGGGGAACGAAAAAGATGCGGATCCGGACGGCGAAAATTCCGGAAGTGAAGACAGTGGAAATGTGGCTGATGACGGGAAAGATTCCGGCAATGAAGCTGGTGAGAATACCGGTAACGAAGAGGACAATACCGGAGAATCTGGTGGTGAGAACATCGGAGATGAAGATCCTGCCGCTGAAGATACCGATAAAAAAGACACGGATATCGCCGAAAACGATTCCGAGAATCATCTTCCCAAACGTCAGGAAGACATCCCGGAAAGTGAAACTTACGAAACCGAAGGTTACTGGAACGTATCTCTCAGTGAGATCTTTCAGGATCCGGACGGAGATGATCTGACCTATTACGAAAAAGGAGAAAGAGATGAGGACTGGACTCCTGTAGACGGAGATTCTTACCTTTGTCACCTGGAAGAAAATCAGGAGACCTATCTTTTTACCGCAAAGGATCAGGAAGGTTACGGAGATGTTTATGCCGTAACTCTGAAAAAGAAAGACGCGGCGGAACTGGAAGTATCAGAAGCACAGAAGGCTCAGGAGAAATCCGCGGCAAAGGATACGGAAGAGGAACTTTTCTCATCCGGAGACGCAGAGGCAGCTTCTGCTTCCAATACGGCAAGTTTTAATACCATTTATAAAGAAACCGGAGAACATCTGGCATCCATGGCAGAAAAAAGCGCACCTGTAAACGGAACGCTGTGCGGCGAATGGATGGTGATCGGCCTTATGCGAAGCGGCCAGCCTGTGGACGCATCGGTTTACAGCCGTTATAAATCCAATCTTGTGGATGTGGTGAAACAGAAAAAAGGTGTACTCCATGATAAAAAATATACGGAATATTCCAGGGCAGTTCTGGCGCTTACAGCCATTGGAGAAGATGTTACCGATGTAGGAGGATACAATCTTCTGCAGCCGCTGTCCGATTTCGACCAGACAGTATGGCAGGGAGTTAACGGAACGATATGGGCTCTGATCGCCTTTGACAGCCATGATTATGAGATCCCGAAAGCAGCGGTCGGAAAAACGCAGACAACCAGGGAAAAACTGATCAACAACATTCTGTCGCAGGAAGTATCCGGCGGCGGATGGAGCATCATGGGCGGAGCAGACAGTGACGTGACAGGAATGGCACTGCAGGCTCTGGCACCATATTATAAGAGTAATTCTTCCGTAAAAGCGGCAGTAGACAGAGCGCTGAAAAAACTTTCCTCTATGCAGCTTTCGGACGGAACTTTCGGAACTATGGGACACAGCACCTCCGAGAGCTGTTCCCAGGTAGTGACCGGACTTTCGGCACTTGGTATCGACTGTGATAAGGATTCCCGCTTTATCAAAAACGGAAAGTCCCTTCTTCAGGGATTATTAAGTTACTACGACGGAAAAGAGGGATTTCTCCATGTTGCCGGAAATGGCTATGACCAGATGGCAACGGAACAGGCATACTACGCAATGACTGCATACAGCCGAATGAAAAACGGGAAAAATTCCCTTTATGATATGACCGATGTGGCGATCAAATCAGACAAGGAAAAAGCGGCAGAAGTGACGAAACTGATCGAGGCACTTCCGTCAAAGATCACCATGAGTAATTTCCAGAAAGTGATCACTGCATATGCCGCATACAATGGACTGAATTCCACACAGAAAGCGGTTATCTCCAAGACAAATAAGGATAAGCTTCTCAAAGCCTATGCGGAGGCTCAGGATGTGGAAGTGAAGTATGTGGAAGGTCTGATCTCAAAGATCGGAAAAGTAACATTGTCCAGTGAAGAAAAGATTACAGATGCAAAAACAGCCTATAATTCCCTTTCTTCCGCTCAGAAAAAGAAGGTTACAAACTATTCTGTTCTGACAGCAGCGGAGAAGGCACTGCAGCAGTTAAAAAAAGCAGCAGAACCCACACCTACCACAAAACCATCCGGCCCGTCAGGAAAACCGGGTTCCAAGGTAAACCTGGTAACACCGAAACCAACGGCAACTCCCGGGGCAGCGAATCCGTCCAAAACAAAATCTGCCGGAGGTTCCACCAAATCAGCAACTGTAGGAAGCGGCAGCAAATCCTCTTCCAAAACAGGAAGCAGCAAATCTTCCGCCAAGAAGAGCACTGCAAGTACCAAAAAAGCAAATTCCAATAAAACAGATTCCAAGACGTCTGCAGCCGAAACAAAAGCAACTGAGACAACGGCATCCAAAAAAGTTGTCAGCGAAATGAAGACGTTTTTCGACAAAAAGAGAAAAGATCCGTATCCGTCAAAGATTGATGACTATTCCGAAAAGCAGATCAAAGAACTTGGAAAAACCTGGAAAAATTATGAGAAACTTTCCGAAGGGGAAAAGAAAGCAGTTCAGGAAGAGAAAACCTATCAATCCTTCCAAAAGCTTCTTACCGCTCTTGGTGAAAAATATCATTTTGACCAGGCTACCGGAACGAATCTGGATGACAACAAGGATGAGGCATTACCGTGGTATGTCCAAATGGTGGTAAATCCAAAGATCGCAGACGAAAGCGAAGTGGAGACCATCCAGAAAGTCCTGGGCAAAAAATCCGAGGTACTTTCCCTGAATGAAATTCATTTTGTAGATACCCTTACCGGGGATGACTGGAAGCCGAAGGACATTTTGAAGGTGCAGCTTCCAATGGCAGATCTGGGCGATTATAAGAGCTGTATGATCGTACATATCACAGATAAGGGAAAAGTGGAATTCCTGAAAGGAAAGATATCAGACAGCTATATTTCCTTTGACGCGGCAGAATTTTCTTCTTACGGAATCGTAGGATTTATGGGAGATTCCGACGAGATACTTTCCGGGCAGGAAAAGAAGAAACCGGTATGGCCGTGGATCGCAGCCGGCGGAGCAGCGCTGATCCTGGTAGTGATCCTGGGCGGTGTACAGATCGCGGACAGCCGCAGAAAAAAGAAGGATAAAGGTGAAAAATAAAAATGAATGAAAAAAAAGATACTTTTTCCACCTTTCATCCGGTAATCAATTTTACCTTTTATATTGGCGCGTTTTTGCTGGGGATGATGCTGATCCATCCGGTTTTTCTGGCAGTTTCGGCAATCACAGCAGCGGCTTTTTACATTACCGTAAAAGGAAGAAAGGCGAAGAGTTTTCTGTTTGGAATGATTCCGCTTTTTCTCATGCTGTCCTTTATCAATCCTTTGTTTAACACCTACGGAGACAGGGTTCTGTTTACCTGGTGGAACGGCCGGCCCTACACGCTGGAGGCACTTGCGTACGGAACAAGCCTTGCTGCGATGGTAGTGACCATTCTTTTATGGTTTGCTTCCTACAGTTTTGTGATGACCAGCGATAAGTTCCTGTACCTGTTTGGAAAAGCAGCTCCATCGGTTTCGCTGGTGCTGACGATGATCCTGCGTCTTCTGCCTAACTACGAAAAAAAGATCGCGCAGATCGGCAATGCAAGAAAAAGCATCGGCATGTCCGCAGAGAATGGAACCACAAAAGAAAAAGCAGAGCATGGACTGACCATCGTATCCGCAATGACCTCCTGGGCTCTGGAAGGCGGCATCATCATGGCAGACAGTATGCGCAGCCGTGGGTTTGGTACCGGGAAAAGAACGACATTTTCCCTGTACCGTTTTGAAAAAAGAGATAAGATCCTGCTGGCGATCATGGCGGGTTTTCTTGCCATTGTGATCTTTTGCTGTATCATGGGCGGCAGCAGCGCGCAGTACACACCGGAATTTCTGGTGGCAATGAGCCCATATACCGTTGTAGGAGCAGTTGCCTACGGAGCGTTTCTGGCTCTTCCTACAGCAGTTAATATTACGGAGGAAATCATATGGTACATTTTGAGATCAAAGATCTGAGCTTCTATTATCCTACAGAAAAAAAGAAGCCGGCTCTTTCCCATATTAACTTAAAGATCGAGAGAGGCCAGTACGTCACAGTCTGTGGAAAAAGCGGCAGTGGCAAGACTACACTCTTAAGACATCTGAAAAGCGTACTTGCGCCTCACGGAAAAACAGAGGGCGAGATATTTTTTGAAGGAAAACCTCTGAAAGACGCGGATCTTCGGACCCAGTCGTCCAGAATTGGGTACGTTATGCAGAATCCGGATAACCAGATCGTCACAGATAAGGTGTGGCATGAGCTGGCATTTGGGCTGGAGAGTCTTGGCATGGATCAGAAGACCATCCGTCTCCGTGTAGCAGAGATGGCCAGTTATTTCGGCATCCAGGGCTGGTTCCATAAAAACGTGACAGAACTCTCCGGAGGGCAGAAACAGCTTCTGAACCTGGCTTCCATTATGGCCATGCAGCCAAGTATCCTGATCCTGGATGAGCCCACCAGTCAGCTGGATCCCATTGCGGCTACGGATTTTCTGAATACAGTGCGAAAGATCAACCGGGAGCTGCGGACAACGATCATCATTACAGAGCACAGACTGGAAGACATTTTTTATGCATCCGATAAAGTTGTGGTGGTGGAAGACGGAAAGATCATTGCAGACGATGAACCGAGAAAGATCGGTGATTTCCTGAAAAACGGAAACAACGACATGTTTGCGGCAATGCCCACACCGGTACAGATTTATTACGGAGTAAAAAAATTCCAGGAAGAAAAGAACCTGAAGCCGGAGAAAGAAACCATAAAATGTCCTCTTACAGTCAGAGAGGGCGGTGACTGGTTAAGCCACATGTTTGAAGAAAAAACGCCGGCTGTTACCAGAATCGAGGAAAAGATCACCACAGATCCGGACGAAGTAAAAGATCCGGCAGTTCTGGTAAAAGAAGTCTGGTTCCGTTACGAAAAAGACACGCCGGATGTATTGAAAGGAATCACGTTCCAGGTACCGCAAAATTCCCTGTTTGCCATTGTTGGCGGAAACGGCGCAGGAAAATCCACGACCCTGAAAGCGATCAGCAACATCTGTAAGCCTTATCGCGGAAAAGTTTTGATCCAGGGAAAACCTGTGAAGAAATATAAGTCCGGAGAACTTTTTGACCATTTACTGGCAATGCTTCCTCAGGATCCACAGAGCCTTTTTGTGAAAAAAACAGTTCGGGAAGATCTGGAAGAAATGCTTCGCGGAAAGGATGAAGAGAAGAAGAGCAGGATTGAAAAAGTAGCGGAAACCTGTCATATTTCCCATCTTCTGGAACATCATCCTTATGATCTTTCCGGAGGAGAGCAGCAGAGAGCGGCGCTGGCAAAAGTGCTCCTCACAGATCCGAAGATCCTTCTGCTGGATGAGCCTACCAAAGGAATTGATAATTTCTTCAAGCTGGAATTTGCAGAGATCCTGAAGGATCTGAAGAAACAGGGAGTGACGATCATCATGGTTTCTCATGATGTGGAATTCTGTGCAAAATACGCAGATCTGGTAAGTATGTTTTTTGATGGCAGCATCATCACCACAAATACACCAAATCGTTTCTTTTCACAGAACAGTTTCTATACAACGGCAGCAAACAGGATGAGCCGCCATATCTTTGAAAACGCTATTACAAATGAGGATGTGATCGAATTATGCAGACAGAATCTGTAAAATACTGGACTTTAAAAAGGATCCTGGGCTATGTACTGATCCTGATCCTGATGCCGGTGACTCTGATGGTGTCCTGGCATTTCGGAGATCGAAAATATTATCTGTGCAGCCTGATCCTGATCGTTTATTCTATAATCCCGTTTTTGCTCAGTTACGAAAAAAGGAAACCCCAGGCAAGAGAGCTGGTAACGATCGCCGTGATGTGTGCCATTGCAGTGGCTTCCAGAGCTGCGTTTATCATGCTTCCGCATTTTAAGCCCATGTTGGGAATCATTATGATCACAGGAATGGCTTTTGGCGCAGAAGCGGGATTTCTGACAGGAGCTCTTGGAGCTTTTGTGAGCAATTTTATCTTCGGACAGGGACCCTGGACTCCGTGGCAGATGTTTGCCTACGGGATCGGAGGACTTCTGGCAGGGCTTCTTGCAAGAAAAGGGATCATGACAGAGAAAAAGAGGATCCGCACGGCAGTGATCGGTTTTCTGATCATTCTGTGTATTGTGGGACCGCTTCTTGACACCTGCTCTGTTTTTACTATGGTAACAAACTTTACCCGGGCTTCTGTAGGTGCGATCTATATGTCAGGCCTTCCGGTAAATATTGTACATGGAGTTGCAACAGCACTGACACTTTTGATCCTGTGTAAACCGATGATGGAGAAGCTTGAGAGAATCCGGATCAAATACGGAATGATGGGTGAGGAAGATGAGATTTGACAGTTACCATCCGGTGATAAACCTGATCTACTTTGCGGCAGCAATCGTATGTACCATATGGTTTCATCATCCGGTATTCCTTGGGATATCTTATGTCTGCGCATTTGTATATTCCGTAAAACTCAATGGGAAAAGAGCGGTGATCTTCAATCTGTGTCTGATTCCGCTGATCTTTCTGTATGCGGCCTGGTATTCCTATTACAATCATTTCGGAGTGACAAATCTCCGTCAGAATTTTATCGGAAACCAGATTACCCTGGAATCTGTGGTATATGGAATTGTCCGCGGAACCACCGTGGCAGCAGTGATCATGTTTTTTTCCTGTGTGTTCGCTGTGGTGTCATCGGATAAAGTAGTATATCTTTTCGGAAGGATATCGCCCAGATTATCCCTGTTTCTGTCCATACTTTTACGGTGTGTCCCGAGAGTGAAGGAACGTGCCAGGAAGATTGAGATATCCAGAGAGGGTATTGGGAAAGGGGTACGGCAGGGAAATATCCTGGAGAGATTTTTGCACGGATTAAGCCTGATCTCCATTGTGATCACCTGGACGCTGGAGGATTTTGTGGAAAGTACGGTTTCCATGAAGAGCAGGGGTTATTCGCTCCGGGGAAGAACGGCTTTTTCCATTTATCGTTTTGATAACAGAGACAGAAGTTTTGTTGTGATGATCTTTCTCTGTCTGACTTTTGTGGCATCGGCCATTCTTCTGGACCAGACAGAGATCTATTATAATCCGGAGATCATTATGAATCCGGTTACTCCCATGTCTTTTGTATTTTATGTGGCTTACGCAGTGCTGCTGCTTTTGCCCATGGGATTGCAGATCGCAGGGGAGATCCGTTACAAGAGGAAGAAATAAAAAGTGTGAACATTATTGTGAAGGCTGAATTCACCGGAGGTCTTCACAAGATGTAATAAATGGCACAGGAATCTGTACCGAGAAAAAGAAAGAGAGGTAAAAAGATGCTTAGAAAAGAACTGCAGAAAAAAATGCAGGCAGTTGCAATGGCAGCTGTTGTGACACTTACCACCGTAGGTGCACCGGCTACTACCTTTGCCGGAGAACTTCCCGGAGAATTAACTGCCGAAGCCTTCTCTGATAATGGGGAAGCAGTGACAGAAGAGGTCACAGAGGATGATTTTTCGGACGGAGAAACCGCTGCGGGACAAAGCAGCGCAGGAGAAAACGAAGTAGTTGATGTTCCGGCTGCACAGGCTGAGGAGAGCAGCGAAGGAAGCACAGAGGACGAGCAGGCAAAAGCCCAGGCTTATCTGAAAGAAAACTTTATTGACGGAAGCAATAAGATCATAACCAGTGGCGGTACAGGCGTTACAAAAAGTGAGGATGGTCTTACTTACAATGTTGCCCTTACGATCCCGACCAGCGGATATGCTATCAGAAGTATGAGATTAAAATATGTGAATACTGTTTATAAAACAGGATGGTACATTGATAAGGATAATCCGTATGTTGGCTATAAAGCTCCGGCGACAAACGGTAGCAGAAGTATCACAAGACCTACCGCAGAGCAGGGTCCATACACCTTCACAGCAACCCTGAAACTTTTCGCCCTTGATACAGACACAACAGCGATCAACGACGGAACTGCAACAGCGCTTGCAACACAGGACTTCACCATCGTTCTGGCTCCGGAAAAGAAGAACTATACCGTAAATATCAAACCGGTAAACGCAAAAACAGGGGAAGCCATTGAAGGCGCAACCGTAGATATTCAGAAAGACTGGAGTTCCCTTACTCCGGCAGACGATGGAAGCTATACACTGGTAGAAGGTTCCGAGTATACACTGACAGTAACCGCAGACGGATACGATAAATATACACAGACGATCCTTCCATCTGCAAGCGGAGATATAGAAGTAAAGCTTTCTCCGATCGTATACAGAAATACAACCTTCGCAGTGACAGGAAATGACGGAGCAACCATCACAGACGCGGATATCACAGTAAAAGAAGGCTGGTATACAACTCTCAGACCGCAGGAAGACGGAAGCTACAAGCTCCAGGCAGGCAAAGAGTACAAATATACCATCACAAAAGACGGATATAAAGAAGCATCCGGAAGCTTCACCGTACCGGATGAGGCAGGCGATTATACCTTCCCTGTCACCCTTCAGTCCAATATCGATCCTGCAGATCAGGCAGCGGTAGACGCAGTAAAGAAAGCCTTTGACGCAGAATTCGGAACCTTACGTCCTGTTTACGGAACCGATTCTAACATTGCGGACATGGTACTGGCAAAAGTCAAAAAGTACAATCTGGATGTAGATGTATCCAATGTAAAGGTTTCTCTTGCAACATCTGAGGATACGGATTATATCGGCACTGACGGAACCATTCATTATGTAAAGAGTGATCTGAACAGCATGGGTGTGTATTCCAAGAGCCTGGACTGCACCTTTAAGTTTACCTGCAACAACGCGTCTGCAGTATCTGAGAGCCGCAGAGTAACTGTCAGCTGGGATCAGGAATATTTCAGAGGCAAAATGCAGGCAGAGGCTGACCAGCTTACCTGGGACAGCATAAAAGGAAATAATGCGTCACAGGAGGAAGTAACTTCTGATCTGACACTTCCGGGTTGCATGGGTACCAGCATGCGTAATATATGGTCTACCGTAACATGGGAATCTTCTGATCCGGATGTGATCTCTATCCAGAATCCGTCCATCGATTCCCCGATCTATCCGAGAACCGGAAAGATCAATCCGAAAACAGAGGACACAGAGGTTACTCTGACAGCTACCTTTAAGGCAAACGATATACTCCTTAATGAGTATATTGAAAAAGCCGACAGCTTCGGAACCATTACAAAAACCTTCAAAGTAACGGTAAAGGGAAGCGGAAGTCAGGCACCGACTGAGGAAGAATTAAAGGCGATTCTGGATAAATATTATACAGCAGATCAGCTGAAGGATTTTACAACGCAGACACAGCTTGATACAGCGAACTGTACCGGTGACATCCAGCTTCCTCGTTACACAAGGATCAAAGATGAAAACGGTGAGTATGTATTCAATAATAAAGAGATCACAGTAACCTCCAGTGATGCGAACCTGATGAAGATCAACGGATACAGAGCAGCGGTGGATCTGTTTACATATGATAAAGATACGACAGCAAATCTTATCGTTACCTTTACAAGAGAAGGCGTAACTGCCACAAAAGAGATCCCGATCACAGTTTCCGTAAAAGATATCAACGAAAAGCTGGACGCAGAAATTGCTATGATGGATTACGCAAAAGCCCATTATTTCGATGGTATCAAAGGTGACAATGCCGACGCGGACAGCATTACCACAAACCTTCACGCATTCCAGGAAATGTATCTGGACAACGAAGGAAAAGCTGTCTGGGTATACAATGCAGATGACAAAACAGGCGCAGGTATCATCACAGATGATTATTTTGATGACCCGTGGATCATGGAAGGACAGGGATACAATCACTTCAAATCTTCCAACAACGCAGTGATCCAGCATGAAAACCTTGTTGTAAACAGACCGGAGAGCAATACACAGATCACCATCAGTTCTCTTCTTTCCAGTGAGAAATATGGCCAGTTTGCAAAAGATCATCGGGATAACGCAAAACTTCAGAAACTTTATAAACAGGAAGCATCTGTTACAGTAACCGTAAAGGGAACAAAAGCAGAAGGCGAAGCTCTGAAAGCTAAGATCCAGGAAGCAAATACACTTCTTGAGAGCATCACAGAGGGAACAGAAGCAGGACAGTATCCGGAAGGAACAAAAGATGCCCTTTCCGAAGCAATCAAAGCTGCACAGGCAGTTTCTAATAACGCCGAGGCAACAGAAGCACAGCAGACAGAAGCAATCACAGCCCTTGCCAAGGCTATGAAAGACTGCCAGGATTCCGCAGAGTGCTGATGTAACTGTCATCGCCGGTACCGAAGCAAACACAGCCGGAAAAACACAGGCCCTTACAGTAAAGGCTACAGACGCAGCACTTTACGGATATGTAAAACCGGAGAAAGTACAGGCAGAGGTAACTGTTCTTGACGCACTTGCAGATCTTCATGCAGCAATGTACGGAGATGCATTTAAGGCAGCACCGGAAGATTACCTGGTAGTAAATGAGAGTGGCTGGATCAGCAAAGCGTTTGGAGTTACTACTGATAATGTAAGCTTCTTTGTAAACAACAAAATGCCGCTGGGTGACAGTGGATATGGAAGCATGTGTAATGAAGCCGTTCTGAACAGCGGAGATGTTTTAAACGTATTCTTCTATAATGACACAGCAGGATACAGTGACAAATATCTGTATTTTGACAGCATTGCATGCGACATCATGGCTAAGAAAGACTTTATCCTGAATGTAAAAGGATTTAAGGCAGCAGGGGGTGAGGAGGCTTCTGCACAGAAGGATATCACTGTAGAACTCCGTGACAGCGAAGGTAAGACAGTAGCAACAGGAACCACCGATGAGAACGGAAATGTAACACTTAATGCACCGGCAGAAGGAACTTATACAGCAGCTATCGTAAAAACACCATATGAGTACTATATTCCGGTAGATGCCAAGGTTGTTGCCAAGGCACATGAGCATAGCTACACAACCTGGAAAAAAGTAAGCTCTGCAACCGTATTTGCTCCGGAGAAACAGGAAAGCACCTGTGATTTCTGTGGCGAGAAGACAACAAAAACTGTTGGCAAGAAACTTACACCAACCGTTAAACTTACAGCAACAAAACTGACACTGAAAACGAAACAGTCTGTAACCGTAAAGGCAACAGGACTTGCAAAGGGAGATTACGTCAAGAGCTGGACATCCTCCAAAAAGTCAGTTGCAACTGTAGACAAAAACGGTAAGATCACAGCAACCTCCAAAGAGGGAACCGCAGTGATCAAAGTAACTCTTGCAAGTAAAAAAACCGCAAAAGTAACTGTAACCGTAAAAATGATCAGAACAACAAAGCTCACAAAAGTACCGAAGACACTGAGCCTTACAACCGGAAAGAAATATACCCTGAAACCGGTTGTAACACCATCCAATTCTCAGGAGAAAGTTACTTACAAGAGCAGCAACACCAAGATCGCTACTGTAAGCAGCACAGGTGTGATCACTGCGAAAAAAGTCGGAAAAGTAACGATCACCGTACAGTCCGGAAAGCAGAAAGCAACGGTAACATTAACTGTAAAAAAAGCGCCTGCATTAAAAGCAATCAAAAATGTTCTGCCTAAGAAAACCATCACAAAGGGTAAAACATACACATTAAAACCACAGCTTTACCCGTCAGGAGCAATTGCAAAGATCACTTATACAACCAGCAATAAGAGCATTGCCACAGTAGATTCCAAAGGCAAGATCACAGCAAAGAAAAAAGGAACTGCTGTGATCACTGTAAAAGCCGGCAAATTTACTGCAAAATGCAAAGTTACTGTAAAATAGGAAATTGATAAGAAATTAAAGATCACAGAAATGTGAAACCAAAAAACAGGGTCTGTCAGAAATGACAGCCCTGTTTTTTGTTGTTTCTGTCAGAAAAAATCTGATCAGGCCGGATTGATGACGATCCGGTTCCGTCTGGCCAGAGCAATGGCGATATGACAGCCTTCCGCAATGGCACAGGCTTTATCGGCAAAGCTGATGATCCAGGCTTCTCTGTTGCGTGGAAGAGGTCCCAGAGGGAACATATGTGAGAGAATTGCGTCCAGTTCTCTGTCCGTCATATCAAAGTGAGTGGCACTGTTTTCTGCGGCAGCTTTCGGGTGATAGAACGCCTGATGCTCACCGGTCGGTGTCTCTGCTTTGAAATCGTAAGGACAGAAATCGTGGAGAAGTCCTGCCCTTGCGGCGGCTTTCTCGTCACATCCCAGCTTCCTGGCAATGAACCAGGAGAGGTAAGAAACATTGATACTGTGCATGAGCCGTGTGGTCCACTGGTGGTGGGTGTACAGGCTCAGCTTCAGGAACTCTCTGTTATAGAGGATGTTCTTCACAAGCGCATGATATTCCTGTGAGACCTCATCCGACACCGTGATATCCATCGGCAATCACCTTCTTTCTTTTGTTTATAATTTCATTATGACTATTATGGAGAAAAATGCAATATGGTTTATAGTTTTTTTAGAAATTAGCTTGGACAAATTTATTTGGGATGGGAAATGTCAGCGCGCAGAAGTAAGGAGAATGTTTTTTGGGGGTCTGTTCTTTGGGAAATTATGGTATAGTAAAGTGAAAACGCTATAACGGTTTTATGGACAGCTATATAAGATAGGCTGAAAATAGCTGATTTAGATGGTTGACATAATAAAAAGAAGAGGAGCGTAATATATATGAAACCAGAAAAACTGATCGAAGTACTTTCCGTTGCAGAGCGGTTAAAGGATGCAGTGCGTCATAGTTATACTTCCGGTGGCAGGCGGGAGAGCGTTGCAGAGCATTCCTGGAGGATCACGTTGATGGCATATTTTGTCAGTGATGAGTTTCCTGAGGCAGATCTTCTGAAAATTATGAAAATGTGCCTGATCCATGATCTGGGAGAAGCTTTTACCGGGGATATCCCGGCCTTTGAAAAAACGGATAAGGATTCGGAGAAAGAAGCCGATGTGCTGGGAAAATGGGTGAAGACTCTGCCGGAGCCCTTTGATAAAGAAATGGCTGAGCTTTATCAGGAAATGGAAGAGCAGCAGACTCTGGAGGCCAGAATCTATAAAGCTCTGGACAAGCTGGAAGCCCTGATCCAGCACAATGAATCTGATATTAAAACCTGGATTCCGCTGGAGTATGATCTGCAGATGACTTACGGAAATGAACAGGTGAAATTTTCAGAATATCTGACAGAGCTTCGTGCAAAGGTTCGGGAAGATAGTGTACAGAAAATTCAGAAAAAAGGTTGTTGAATATGAATAACTCATGTATATTAATATGTATGGAATAAGTCCAAAATGCTTATAAAAGGGGGAAAAAGTAATGAAAAAAGCAGTAAAGAGATTATTGGTGTTATTTCTGGCACTTACATTTATCGTGACAGATCTTGCAGTAGCACCGGTCACAGCGCAGGCGGCGGGTACACTCAAATTTCATAAGTCGATCGCTCTTATGAAGGGTGAGGAAACCGGATATGTAATCATAAACTCTGTCAGATCTGACAAAGTTCTGGGGCTGAAATCCAGTAATACCAGTGTGGTATCAGTAAAAAAAATGCCGTTTCTGGATGATTATACCCTTACGCTGAAGGCAAAAAAAACAGGAACTTCTATCATATCCTTCAAAGTAAAAAGAAAGAATGGAAAAACATATTCTTTCAAATCTAAAGTTACGGTACATAATTATTCAAATCCGTTAAATGTGTGCAAATTCGGAAGAAAAGATTATAAAAAATCCTTTGATAAAAAGACCATGGTTCCGGTTGCGAAAGGTTAGCCCAGAAAGGCAAAAGTATGTATCACTGCAAAGAAGGGCTACAAGATAGTTGCAATATATTACAGTGAACACGGAACCGGAAGACAGAGAAAGATCAAAAATGGAAGCACAGTCATTTTGGATGGAGAACATTATCTGCAGATATTGTATAAGAATACCAGCAAAAATTATGTATCATCGGTATATCTGGATGGATATAGTATGTAGAGATGACGAAAAAAGGAACCGGGAGACCGGTTCCTTTTTTGGTGATTTCAGAACATCTCTGAGTGCTGGTATTTCAAGGCTTTTTGGAATGTTTTTATTTGCTTTATATTAGCACACTGGGTGATTTTTTAGGAGTATATTTTTTTAAACCAGTAGAAGGAAGAATATGATAGCCAGTGCTTCAGTGAATATAGTATAATTATGGCAGAAAAAACGAAAATGGGAGAATCATATGAAGAAAAAGAGGATTGCAATGCTTTTGGTCGCAACACTTACGTTTTCACAGAGTATGGGCGCGGTCATACCGGTAGCAGCTGAGGAACTGACAGCAGATACCGGACAGGAAACTGCAGAGACAGAAGAATCAGAAGAAATAGTTCAGGAGAACGGTGGCTCGGAAACAACAGGGGAAGTAGCTTCAGTGCCTGATCTGGAAGACGAGGAGGAATTAAGTCTTCAGGATGATGCAGAGAATGCGGAAGAAGAAATTGCAGAAGAAGAAAACACATCAGAAACTACGGAGCTATCCGGGGATAACACCGAAAACCAGGAGGCCTTCAGTGACGGTTCAGAAGCTGGAGAGTCTGCCGCAGCAAATGAACAATATCAGCTTAATCTGATATTTGAAGGTGCCAGTGGAGGCCAGGATTTACTGCCGAACAGCCGTGTCAGAATTAAATCCCGTCTGGTTGATACAATTGGATGTAGTGATGTTTCTGCATATGAACTGAAAGTTGCTCCGGTAACGGGTGGAAATGGTGTCAAAATGGCAGACGTATCATTAGACGGCCAGGATATTGTGCTGGATGTTTACAATAAAACCGGAGACGCCAGAATTTCCGCAACGGCATCCATAAATGGAACTGAAGTGGCAAAAAGGGAATTTTGGGTTAACATCAGTGAGTATGTGATCCTACCGGAAAAAATCACAGATACAAGTGGTAATGAAATCAACCTTGAAGTAGGTCAGCAGCTGGATATAGCAAAAGACATGAAACCACAGCTTGTCCGTTACAAAGATGGAAAAGGAGACCCAATTCCGTTAACAGGGGACAATTACAAGATCGTCATGTCACAGACAGGTCCTGGAGGTGAAGAATTTCGTGATTATGATGCAGATGGCCTGAAATGGATAGAGGTTCCGGGACAGGATCTTCCAATCCTGGAGAGAACAACAGAGAATTCTACATGGTTTGCACTTTTAGCTATGGAGAGATCAGAAAATGGAGACTGGCATTATATTACCCGACATCATTATGAACTTACTTCTTTGATCAGCAACGATTATGACAATGGTCATAATGATGACAGCGAAGAGAAAAGCTCCTACAGACTGGTATATGATTATCAGGATACGACAGGAAATGGAGCCATGCTGCCGAACAGTCAGATGACAGCTACCACTTATCTGGAGGACAAAACAAAGGATTATCAGAGAGTAGATGATTATAAACTGGAAATTCTGGAACAGTCAAAGCTGGCAGATATTTCAGTTTCTGCAGATGGAAAAAAACTTGTTATTAAATCTGGCAATAAAACCGGTCAGGGCTGCTGTTACATATCTGTACAGATACCGGATGGAAAAGGCGGATACAGAGAAGCCTTCAGAAAAGATATGTGGTTCAGCGTCAGTGAGTATGTGATCCTGCCGGAAAAAATCACAGATACAAGTGGTAATGAAATCAACCTTGAAGTAGGTCAGCAGTTGGATATAGCAAAGGACATGAAGCCGCAGCTTGTCCGTTACAAAGATGGAAAAGGAGATCCGATTCCGGTAACAGGAGATAATTATAAAATCGTAATATCTTCATGGACAGATGAAAGTACAGGCACAGTGTACCATGATTATGATACAGACGGCTGGAAATGGATCGATGTTCCAGGCCAGGAGCTCCCAATCCTTGAGAGAACATCAGGATATGGTACATATTTTGGGCTTACTGCAATGGAAAAAAGTGCAGATGGAAACTGGCACCAGATTGCAAGACGGATGTATGAGCTGGATACTTTGCCCGGTTATAATGGCGATGACAGTGGAAACTTCGGTGACAGTGGTCATGACAGTGATGATAGTGAGGAAAAAAGCTTTTATAATCTGACATACGATTTGGAAGGCACAGCAGGAAATGAAGCCATGCTGCCGAACAATGAAACGACCATTGTGACAGACATACTGGATAAAACCAGTGGCCAGCATCCGGTAAAAGATTATAAGCTGGAAATCATAGAACAGTCAAAACTGGCAGAAGCTACAGTTTCTCCGGATGGAAAGAAGCTTATAATTAAATCCAACGATAAAACCGGTGTTGGCTGCTGTTATGTAGCAGTAAAACTTCTGGATAAAACCGGTGAATATAAAGAAGCCTTCAGAAAAGATATATGGTTTGAAGTCAGCGAATTTATGCTGTTACCGGAGAATCTGACAGATAAGAATGGAAAGCTGCTTAATCCGGCTGTTGGAGAATCCATTAATCTCGCCAATTTAAAAGTAAAACTGGTTCAGTATATAAACGGAAAAGGTGATCCCGTTGAGATTACAGGAAATGATATAAAAATCGTAGTGATGAGCTGGAAGGATACAGAATCCGGTAAACTGCAATATGATTACGATGATGAAGCATGGAACATGCAGAAAGTTTCCGGCCAGGAGCTTCCGATCATGACGAGAAAGTCCGATGATAATACAAGGCTTGCACTGTCTGCCATGCGAAAAAACAAAAACGGGGAGTGGGAGCGGCTTGTAAGAAAACATTTTGAGATTGGAGAAAACAGTTCAAAACACAGTCACAGCTGGAAAGCAGTAAAAACTGTTCAGGCAACCTGTACGTCAAAAGGAAGCAGAACCGATAAATGTACTTCCTGTGATGGTGTAAGAACCGTAACACTTCCGGCAAAACATACCGCTGTAAAAGATGCAGCAGTTGCAGCGACAGTATTTAAAGCAGGAAAGAAGGAAGGAAGTCATTGTAAAGTATGTGGCAAAGTGCTCAGAAAACAAATTACAGTTGCCAAACTGAAACCGACGATTTCCCTGACTGCATCTTCCCTGAAAATGAAAGCAGGTCAGTCTACCACTGCATTTAAAGCAGCCGGACTGGCGAAAGGTGATTATGTTACAAGAGTGACATCCGGAAATACAGGAATCGTAAAAGTATCTTCTGTGACAAAGAAGGGAGCTTTCAGACTGACAGCAGGTAAAAAGGCAGGAAGTACTACAGTTAAGGTTATTCTTGCAAGCAAAAAGTCAGCATCTTTTAAAGTTACCGTACAGAGAGGGGTAGTAAAAACTTCGAAAATTACTGTAAGCACTAAATCTGTGACACTCAAAAAAGGAACTACTTACCGTAAACTGGCATCTTCAGTTAAAGTCACTCCTGTAACCAGCCAGGAAAAAGTTACATACACATCATCCAACAAAAAAATTGTGACAGTAACATCCGGTGGTGTGATCAAAGGTCTGAAAAAAGGAAACGCAACGATCACAATCCGAAGCGGCTCAAAGAGGACAACCTGTAAAGTTACAGTTAAATAAAAATTGTACGAAAAAAGGGGGAATCACTTCTGTGATTCCCCCTTAAAAAATCCTTATTTTATGCGGATTTCTTATTTACCGAAATATCTCTTAAGCAGACCAGCGAATGCTTTTCCGTGTCTTGCCTCGTCCTTAGCCATCTCATGTACTGTGTCATGGATTGCGTCAAGGTCAGCTGCTTTCGCACGTTTTGCAAGGTCGAATTTACCTGCTGTAGCGCCGTTTTCAGCCTCTACACGCATCTGAAGGTTCTTCTCTGTGCTGTCTGTTACAACCTCACCAAGGAGCTCTGCGAATTTAGCTGCATGCTCTGCTTCCTCGTAAGCTGCTTTCTCATAGTACATACCAACTTCCGGATATCCTTCTCTGTGAGCAACTCTAGCCATTGCAAGATACATACCAACCTCAGAGCACTCGCCCTCGAAGTTCGCTCTCAGGTCTGCAAGGATGTCCTCGCTAACGCCTTTAGCTACACCTACAACGTGCTCAGCTGCCCATGAGAGCTCGCCTTCCTGTTTCTGGAATTTAGAAGCTGGTGCTTTACATACTGGACAGGCTTCCGGTGCCTGCTCTCCTTCATAAACATATCCACATACTGTACATACCCATTTAGCCATAGTAATGATCTCCTTTTCTTTTTTGAAATATATTGTTTGTTTTTGTTTCTTTTAAATTAATAATAGTAATTATTACTATTTTATAATATCATGTGATCTTTATTTTGTCAAGCTTGTTTTTCTTCTTTTTTCAGGCATTCCTTGCAGATCCCATAGAAGCTTGCATCTACGTCAAAGACTTTTCCGTGGATAAATTCTGCAGCTGCTTGTTCAAGAATTCCGTTAAGGCTGTCTGACTGCATATCGATCACCCGGTTGCATCTGGTACACATGAAATGTGAGTGTGGTGCGACCCTTCCATCGTAGCGATCCGCGCTTCCGAAATTGGTCAGCTTCCGGATCTCACCGATGTCACTGAGAAGAGAAAGATTACGGTAGACAGTTCCGAGACTGATGTTCGGGTAGATCTGTCGAAGATTCTCGTATACTGTATCTGCCGTTGGATGATCTGTTCTGGATCTCAGAAATTCCTTGATGGACTCTCGCTGACGGCTGTATTTAAGTGCTGCCATAATGTTTCCTCCTATCAGTAATAGTAATTATTACTGATATTATAATACATGACAGAGGGAGGTTTGTCAAGAGGTTTAGATATGATTATCCTGAAATATTTTCATTTTATGAGTTGGATGTAAATGAGTATTTTTACGCTGCAGGTGTAGGAGATATTTGCAACCCTGCAGAGGACTTACTTGATTCGGTTAAATGGTGAGAACTGGCAGTCGGATGTCTGACAGAGTGTTTGTTATAAGGAATATTGTGCCCTTAATGATAGGATTTTATCAGTAAAAATTCTCGGTGAAAATTTATAAAAATAAGTTGACATAGACTAACTTTGGTAGTATATTTACAATAGTTAGAGAAATCTAACTAATATATAAAGGAGAATGCAAATGACTTGTGAAAAATTTGAATCTGTCATGGGTTATCATTGTTCCCCTGTATTAATGGGAATGAAACCGGCGAATCTTGTTTCCTTTTCCAAGGAAAAAATGCCGGAGCTGCCGGAGATCATTTCGGATTATGAGGAGAGTCTTGAACGGGAAGGTATCCGTATGGAGATCATCTGTGGATGCAGGAAGCATTATCTTCTTCTGGTGTACCGGCCGGATATGCTGCAGGAATATCTTAAGCAGGATGAAGCCAGGAAACTTTTGCTCCAGGATGGGTATAATATAGATAGTTCTTTGGATGAGATGATCGCCCGTTTGAAGGAGAGATTTTTTCATAAGACGGAGTTTCCTCATGAGATCGGACTTTTCCTGGGTTATCCCATTGAAGATGTGAAGGGCTTCCGGAAGTTCGGAGGCAGTGGCTGCAAGATGTGTGGTTACTGGAAGGTTTATGATGATGTGGAGCAGGCTCGCAGGATTTTTGACAGCTACGATAAGTGCCGGGAGTTTACTGCGGCGCAGATTCGTGCGGGGTATTCGATTTTGCAGGTTGTTGGTATGAAGCATCTCTGTACATCTCAGATGTGCGTATAATATAAAGTTTAAAAACAGGAGGTTTTTAAGATGAGCAAGGTAGGAATTATTTACTGGTCTTCCACAGGCAACACAGAGGCAATGGCACAGGCTGTTGAGGAAGGTGCAAAAGCAGCTGGTGCGGATGTTGAGATCATGGAAGTTGCAGATGCAGATGTAGATAAAGCTCTCTCTTATGATGTTTTGGCACTTGGTTGTCCGGCTATGGGGGATGAGGAGCTTGAGGAGGGTGAGTTCGAGCCATTCTTCTCTGATCTGGAAGGCAAACTTTCTGGTAAGAAAGTTGCGCTTTTCGGTTCCTATGACTGGGGCGACGGAGAGTGGATGAGAACATGGTGCGGCAGAGCAAAAGACGCAGGCGCAGAGCTTGTTGATGATGAGGGGCTCATTGTAAACAACACACCTGATGATGAAGGACTTGCAGCTTGCCGTGAACTTGGCGGAAAACTTGCATAAGATCTATTAGATTTCAAATAAATAAAAACTGAGCAGAGCATTGGATTTTCAAACACAAACACCATCCGGACAGAAGGGATAGATATCTTTTTTGTCCGGGTGGTGTTTTATTTTGAGCGAAAATATCTGCTTATTACTTTGAGAAAATATAGAAGAAATGAATATTAAGACAAAAAATCCTTGTTGATTTTAATATTTACGTGTCCTAAAATAGATAAAAATGAAATAAAGCAGGAAAGTGAGGGATGCCGGATGACGCGGGAGGAAGCGGAACAGTATTTATATTATGCGATGACAATTGGTGAACAGCTTCTTTGCTGCGGAGCAGAGGTTGGACGTGTGGAAGATACCATACGGCGGATCTGCCTGGCATATGGAGCCACCCGGGCAGATGTTTTTTCTATCACATCCAGTATTGTGACGACTATTTATGGAGAGGATTTCGGTATTTGCACCCAGACGCGGCGTGTGCCGGGAATGTCCAATGATCTGGGACGGCTGGATGACCTGAACCAGCTTTCCAGATACATCTGTGAGTATCGGCCGAAGCCGGAGGAGATCCAGAAGGGGCTGGAAAAGATCCGGGATAAACAAGGATATTCTTTTAAAACGCAGATTTTGATCTATGCTGTAATTTCAGGTTCTTTTTCCGTGTTTTTCGGAGGAGATGTCAACGATATGATTGCTTCTGCGCTGATTGGTATCGCTCTGAAGCTGTTTGAGGCTTTTGTAAAAAAGGGCGCATTAAACTCGCTGCTGACAGTGCTTCTTTGCTGCGGAGCCGGCGGAGTACTTTCCAATCTTACAGTTCTGATCGGGCTTGGACATCATGCGGATCTGATCAGTATCGGAAATATCATGCTTCTGATACCGGGAATTGCATTTACCAATTCATTGCGTGATATGTTTTCAGGAGATACCATTACAGGTTTGATCCGATGTATGGAGGCACTTTTGCTGGCACTGGTCGTGGGCCTTGGTTTTACGGTGGCGAATCTGTTGTTTTAACCGAATCAGGGAAGTTCTCTTGAAGGTTACGAAAAGCAATAAGCAGTGAATGAGGAGTTTACATACTGTATCAATTGCGGAGTAGCGAAATGCAGCAGATAATGGGAGCATTTGATAGTAGTTATGATTTATTCAGGAGGAAAATATGCGGGAAATCATACAGCTGGTCGTATCCTTCACAGGATCCCTCGGCTTTGCGGCATTATTTAATATCCATGGAAAAAAACTCTGGTTTGCGGCATTGGGTGGATGCCTGTCCTGGGCTGTATATCTGGCAGTAGAGTTCATAACGCCAAGTCCGTATGTGTGCGGTTTTTGGTCAACAGTAGCTATTACTTTGTATGCAGAATGTATGGCAAGAATTCATAAAACGCCGGTAACTGTATTTCTGGTTTCTGCGACAATTCCGTTGATTCCGGGAGCAGCACTTTACCGGACAATGAACTGGATGTTGATGAAGGACTGGGCAAAATTCCAGAAAGACGGAATCTATACGATCCTTTTTGCAGTGAGCATGGCAGCAGGAATGACGCTGACAACTATTGCGTTCCGGATGGCGTGGCGGTGGATGTATAGGCAGAGGAGAATGTAATACAGTATCGAAATTCCCCGTTTACAAACCATCGGAAATGTGTTACGATTTTCCCATATGGAAAACTCATGGAAGAAGAGAGTACATGTGTACACCGTACTACAGGGAAATCCCCGGAGGACTTTTTAGATGCAGGCTGTGACGCAGTTGAAGTCATAGATCTGCGGCAGAGTGAATGGTAAAGGTTCACTTTATGCAGGAGTTCCGAGACTGAGAGGGATGTGCAGGCGCAGATGGAAGATGGCTTCGGAGAGGCATTGCTGAACCGGTTTAAACGCGATAAGCGAAGTGCGAATGTCCGATTTAACGGACACCGGCAGGCAGTGACAGGACCGCCTGTTATAGCGGAAGGGTATAGAGCTTGCTGTACCTGATGAGGTTTTTGCCGCGAGGCAGGAACGAAAAGAAGTGGTAACACGGGTAATAACTCGTCTTCTCATATCGTTATGGTATGAGAAGGCGTTTTTTTTGTCGCTGAGAATTACTTGGTAATCTTCCAATGTCCCCGGACAGGAAATTTCCTGTTTTGACGGAATATATTTTCAGTCCGTTATGAGTAAGTACACAATTTATTTTTATATTTATGGAGGAAAGAAAAGATGGAAAAGCAGAGATATTATATCAGCACTGCCATTGCGTACACATCCGGTAAACCGCATATCGGAAATACCTATGAGGTCGTTCTTGCGGATGCGATCGCACGTTTTAAAAGACAGCAGGGTTATGACGTATATTTTCAGACAGGTACTGATGAGCATGGCCAGAAGATCGAGCTGAAGGCTGAGGAGGCTGGTGTTACACCAAAGGAATTCGTAGATAATGTTTCTGGCGAGATCAAACGTATCTGGGATCTGATGAACACATCTTATGATAAATTCATCCGTACAACAGATAAAAACCATGAAGAGCAGGTCAAAAAAATCTTCAAAAAAATGTATGCAAAGGGAGATATCTACAAGGGTCATTATGAAGGAATGTACTGTACACCATGTGAGTCCTTCTTCACAGAGTCCCAGCTTGTAGATGGCAAATGTCCGGACTGCGGACGTCCATGCGTACCTGCCAAGGAAGAGGCATATTTCTTCAAAATGAGTAAATATGCAGATAAGCTTATTGACTACATCAACACACATCCGGATTTCATCCAGCCGGAGTCCCGTAAAAACGAGATGATGA
>OLNH01000513.1_pt1 | contig 32455 bp, 35 predicted proteins | sample 1643101 | NCBI WGS metagenome assembly OLNH01 (sample SAMEA3136758, study PRJEB25190) | human gut metagenome | biome: human gut; feature: human-associated habitat; material: faeces | place: Austria | collected 2013
TGAAGTTGTTTTCAAACTTCGGATGATTTTGACTTATTGCCGTCATTTCTCATTCGTTTAGCTTACTTGATCGTCGCTTTTTAAATGCTTCAGCAACTCTTATATCATATCAGCTGACTTTTTGTTTGTCAACTGTTTTTTCAAAAAGTTTTGAAAACTTTTTGAAATGATATTTCAGAAATGTGCTGCTTACTAAGCAACTTCGTTAGTTTAGCAATCATTGTTACAATTGTCAACAACTTTTTTCAAAAACATTTCAAGTTGTTTTCAACTGTGGGACTGCTTCGTCAACGTTGATTAATTTACCACTTTAATAAAGAGAGGTCAACAAGAAAATACAAAAAAATTTAGCAGCAAAAAAGTTAAATTGAAGTCTTTTTCAGCAATTGTTCGGTTTGATACCGAATTCAAAAATTTAACCTGGGTAAATAAAATTAAATCATCTGTATTCGCACTATTTATGGAATTACTACTCGTAATAAATTCGGTAAATTTTTTTAACATTTTCTTTTTGTATAAAAGGAATCAGAAATTCAAATCTGCTTTTTTACGCAAATAATTCTAACAATCCCTTTGGACGATTAACAAAAATTTTACAACCAGCTCGTTCAAGTTCCGCGGTATCACCAAAACCATATAAAACACCGATTGGCAAAAGATCATTTTTCCTTGCGCCTAAGATATCATTTTCCCGATCGCCAATCATCACAGCTTCTGCTTTGTTCTTCAAACCGACACTTTCAATCGCATATGCTAAAACTTCTGCTTTTTCTCCCCGTTTATTGTCCATATCTGCCCCATACACCCCTGTAAAATACTGAGTAAATTCTAAGAAGTCTAAAATTCTTTTAGCGAAAATTTCAGGTTTTGAAGTAGCCAGATAAATATTTTTCTTTGCAGCAAGATCGGCAAGTGTTTCCTTTATGCCATCATAGGGTGTAATTTCAAACATGCCACCTTCACGATAATGTTCACGATAATAAGCTACCGCTTGGATTGCTTGTTCTTCCTTCATACCCATTTTCTTAAATGACACTATCAAGGGCGGTCCGATAAACGAAAGTAATTGTTCATCTGGTATATCTGCCAGATTCATTTTTTTTAATGCATAACGAATAGAAGAAAAAATTCCTTTTTGTGAATTGATAATCGTACCATCGAGGTCAAAAAATAAATGATTTTGTTTCAAAAAGACACTTCCTTTCCTTTTATTACTATTAGTTTACTCCAAATAAGATACTTACGTGAACTTTTTATGAAAGTAACTTTAGGCAATAAAAAAATAATTCTTTAAAGATTGACTTGAGAGCTAATTTATCCTTTTTGTTTGCGTCATGTAATTAACAAGCATATTAATTGCTGAAAAAACAATTACTCGTTATACTTACTTTTAGTAAGAATACTATTTGAACACTTTGGAGGAATTTAAATGGATACACAAATTAGAGGGCTTCACCACGTTACTGCAATGACTTCTAGCGCTGAAAAAATTTATCGCTTTTTTACTGATATTTTGGGCTTACGACTAATTAAAAAAACTGTTAACCAAGATGATATTGAAACCTATCATTTATATTTTACTGATGACCTAGGTTCAGCTGGTACAGACATGACATTTTTTGATTTTCCTGGCATCCCGAAAGGAACAAAGGGAACAAATACTATTTCCCGCACTTCATTTCGTGTAAAAGATGATGCTGCCTTGACTTATTGGGTATCTCGTTTTGATGACCACAAAATTGAACATGGTGAAATTCAAGAACGTTTTGGTAAAAATTATCTGGAATTTGAAGATTTTGATAACCAACGCTATCAACTAATCTCTGATCAAAAAAATCAAGGCGTAGCTGGTGGCACACCTTGGAAAAATAGTAATGTTCCAAGTGAACATGCTATCATCGGCTTAGGGCCTGCTTTTGTAACAATTGAAAATTTAGAGCATATGAATTTGGTTCTGACTAATGTTTTAGGTTTTAAGGAGACTGCTAGCGAGGGCGACTTTCATTTATTTGAAATTGGCAAAGGCGGCAACGGAGCTAGCATCATTATCGAACATCGCGATGATATCCCACGCGCCACTGAAGGTTTTGGGAATGTGCATCATTTGGCGTTACGTGTAGCTGATAAAGAAGCTTTAGAATGGTGGATCGGTCGAATTAATGAATTAGAATTTCCAAACTCTGGTTTCACTGAACGTTTTTACTTTGCTTCGGAATACTTTATGGCTGCACCAAATGTTTTATTTGAACTTGCAACAGACGGACCAGGCTTCTTGGAAGATGAAACGTATGAAACTGCTGGTGAAATCTTATCTCTTCCACCTTTCTTGGAGCCAAAACGCCAAGAAATTGAAGACTATGTGCGACCATTTGATACAAGCGATGCCAATAAAAAACGGGCATAGATTCTTGTCTCAGCTTTTGCTTTGACATACAAATTTTAGTTTCATTCTAAAAAATACTCGAACACACGATATAGTTTGGCTATTGTCCATGATAATTATTTTGATAGTTGGACATTTAATCTATATTTGAAGTTGTTCGAGTATTTTTCAATTAAAGGAGGGCTAGTCATGATTCATTTTTCAGCTGCTGAATTGGCTCCTAAACAAAACTATAAATTTTTAACTGGTGCGGTTTCCCCCCGTCCAATCGCATGGATCACTACTCAAAGTAAAAACAGTGGTGTCGTCAATTTGGCTCCATTTAGCTTTTTTACCGTTGTTTCAAGCGATTTACCTTATGTCTTAATTGCCACCACCCGTAAAGATGGCCAAAAAAAGGATACCGCCCGAAACTTAAGCCAAACAAAAGAAGGAGTTATTCATATAGTAGACGAAAATGTCTTACACCAAATGAATGAAACAGCAGCCAACTTAAAACCCGATGAAAGTGAACTTAGCTTAAGTAATCTTACAACTATCAAAAGCCAAAGTGTCACTCCACCAGGTCTGTCTGATCCATTAATACGTTTGGAAGTCACCTTGCAACAAGAAATTTCTTTATCAGATGATACCGGGACAATTGTTTCTGACTTATTTATTTTAAAAGTTCTAGACTATTATTTTTCAGAAAAAATTTTTGATGTTGACAAAGAGTACATTTTGAGCGAAAAATTACGGCCGGTCGCACGATTAGCTGGTAACAATTACGCCTTATTCGGAGAATTATTCACCCTAATACGGCCTCAATAATTAAAAGTGCAACTACTCTACTCACTTGGATAAAAAACAGCGTTGAATTTTTCTATTTCGTTTAAATAAAGGATTTCGGACACGCAATAAACATGTCCGAAATCCTTTTTTGTTAGTCTTTTTTTAGAACTTGTGCCAAATAATTTGCTGCAGCTTCATTCAACCAAGGCGTAAACGTTTCACAAGTCGGAAAAAATGAAGGAGTATTGCTATACAATTCCCCTATCTGCCAACCGCTTCGAATCACAATCCCTAACAAATCAAGGAGGAGTTGAATCGGTTGTTTACTTAGCACTTGTGCACCTACTATCTTCTCTTGTAAATTTATATGTAAAAAAATCTGTATGCCTTCAGATGAAATTGGATCACCAACTTGTATCGTATCAATCGTTATATTGGCTTGCTGTGCTTTTTCTTTCGTTAAACCTACAGAACCGAGATAAAATCCAAAAAGTTGGGTAGTTGTAACATTTAAGTGTTTAGGAAGAGGTACATTTTTTCCAACTATATTTAATGCTGCAATGCGCGCTGACTGGCGAGCCTGGGCTACTTGAGACAGTCGTACCATTTTGCTTGTTAATAATTCTGGAATTTTAATAAGATCTCCTACCGCATAAACATTTGGCTGACTAGTCTGGAGGTATTGATTAACCGCTACTGACTTATCTTGTAAAAGTCTTAGTTCTTCCCAATAAAGTTCACTATTTGGCCGTGAGTTATGAGCAATTATTAATACATCACAATCAATTGAATTTTTTGTAAGTTGTAACACTAAGCCCTGCTTTTTTTCATTTATTTGAATGATGTGATCTTGACAAAATACTGAGGTATTATTTTTTTCAAAACAATTTTTAATAAATTCACTTATTTCTCCATCATAGTATTCTTGAACTAACTGATCGTTAGGACCAATTAAAAACACTTTTTTATTTTGGTTTGTTAGCGCTTCAGCCAGTTCGACACCAACATAGCCAAGACCTGAAATTGCAATTGTCTGTGCATTTTCCAAAGCCGTCAGTGTATTTTCTGATTCAGAAAATGATTTATAGCAATACACCCCATTTAGATGTTCATATTTTTGGGACATATATTGCCGTGTTCCAGTTGCCAGCACTAAATTGTCATAGCTTTCTTGCAAGTTTTTTTCACCATTTGTAAAAAAAACATCTTTTTTCTGCCAATCAATTTTAGTTACTTCATATCCTAAAAATTTTTTAACTCCTATTTCATCTAAATCAACTATTGGTGCTGTTGCGGCCCTTAAATTATTAGCGGCACCCTTTAAAACCATATTAATACCACTGGCAATAAAAGGTACTATGATTTCTTTTTCAATTAAAACAACTTCGTGATTGGGCTCAAACCTTTTTATTTCTCTGGCGACCATTTGCCCACTATGTGAAGCCCCAATAATTACCGTTTTTCTCATTATCAAACCTCCTTTTCATTTCATTTTACTTCATTTTTTTTATTTTTTCTAATATCATAGAATTGAATGAGTCAGGTGTGTTCTTATTTTGATGGTGAAAAACGATTAATCTTATTTAGGGGGGGTAATTTGTTAAAAAGGGAATTATTAGAAAAACCATATGATTTAATGAATGACATCCTCGTCTATTTATATAATAATGGCGGTCGATGTACCAAAGAAGAACTTTGCCACAACTTGGAAATCACTCAAAACACGTTAGCAGAATATACAATACTATTACAAAATTTCATTTCAGAACACTCATTTTCAAATGAAATTACTATTATTGAAGAAAATCAAATGCTTCTTTTAAAAAAGAAAAGAACTTTCCCTTTAAAATTATGTTATTTAAAATTTTTAGAACGTTCCTCCAAATATCAAATTATAAATTGGGTGTTTACGAATGGTTCTATCAATGGACCAATCTTTCAAAATTATTTTAATATCAGTTCGGCAACGTACTATAGAAGAATTGCAGAGTTAAACAAACTTTTGGAGGAATTTCAACTATCGCTTAAACGAGGGATAATTGTTGGTAATGAAAATCAAATACGCTTCTTTTACTACTGTTATTTCTGGTTTTTAAAAGAAAACAAGAATGATTTTATGAAAGAAGTAAATCAACTCTATGTGCCCCTCATCGATGAATTAAAAGAGCAGTTGGATATTTCTTTTGATCACTTAGAAGAACTCCAAATTAAAATGTGGATGAAAGTATCTTTTACCCGTTTGAATCAAACAAAAAATTATACTTTTGCAGATGAATTTGAACGTAAAGACCGTCCCCTTTTTGATGAAATAAATAAAATTTTATTTCATTATATGAAAGCCTATGGTCGTCCCTACACGTTATATGAAGGATTAATGTTTTATGATTTCTTCTGTAGTATGCGGAATTTTTCAGTCTATTCTCCTTTTGCATTTCGTTTAGCGCAACGACAGCGTGAAGAAAAAACTTATTTAGATTATCAAAATCAACAGATTTTAATTTACTTAAATCGGATTGGATATATTAAAAACCAATTTTTTCCCAAAAGACATCGTATTTTATCCCATTATTTGTATCAATATCATTCACAACTCTATTATTTTGATGGGTTTATCCTTAACTTTGATTCTTGGGGACTCTTTTTAACAGCTCAAAATTTAAGGGAACCATTTAATTTTGAAGATGTTCATCAATTTATGAACTTTTGCCAACAACAATTTTATCCAAATGATCCCTTACAACGTTATTGCAGTGTCTTATCGGAAATAAATTATTCTTCAATATTAAATATTGCCCAAGATTTAGCTAATAAACATATTTCAATTGCTGTGCATCACAGCTTAAATCCATTTTTGGCATCACTTACCATTCAGTTGTTAAAAAACACCTTAGGTAACAAGTACGAATTAGATTTATCATTACATGGTGAGGATGTGCCCCATGATATTTTATTGTCCAATATCTATAACGAAATTTTTGCGGAGAACAGTGCCTATTACTATGTCTTTTCAGACTGCTGTAATCAATATGATGTGGCGGAAATAGAAAAACTTATTCAACAAGTGATTACAGATCAATTCGCTCAAAACCACAATGATGCCAATGATTTTTATCAATAAAAGAATTACTTTATTCTCACAAAAATTTTGTTAATAAAGTAATTCTTTTATTCTATCTTATCTTTGGTACAACAAGATTTGCTGTTGTTTCTACCTTGCTTTCATCACTAGAAGCTTCGCTATCTAATTCCTTCTAAATATTTTTCAATAAGAAAGAAACAAAACTTTAACCCCCAGCCAATCTTTTCAATTTCAAAAAAATTTTTATCGTAGTATGATGAAAATAACAATAAAAATTGGAGGCGGTTTTATGGCTTGGAACATGAAAGACTACCCTGCATCAATGAAAAATTTGGATACTCTTGTAAAAAAGAAGGCAATTGAAATTGCCAATGCCCTACTCGCTGATGATTATCCAGAAGATCGTGCCATTCCAATTGCAATCAGTCAAGCAGAGAAATGGTATAACGAAGCGAGTGAAAAAGAAAAGGCTACATTTAAACAAACAGCTAATCCGCAAAAAGACGATACCCATCACAAAGATAAAAATGCGACGAAATTACTGGATGCTGATGTTAATGTAAAATATTCCGGTGATACGTGGGAGGTATTTTCGACTGGTGCCAAACGAGCGAGTGATACATTTGAAAAAAAAGAAGATGCCATTGCCCGCGGCAAAGAAATTGCAGCTAATAAGAAATCCACCTTACAAATTTATAAACAAGATGGTACTTTACAAACTACTCATGACTACAGCGAATAACCATACTATTTAAACACAACATACTTATGGTTTCAGTCGAGATTTCAGCAAAAAAGCAACTTTTGTTTACGAAAATTTATTGTTGGTTGCACTTTAGTAACAGGTTAATATCTGTAACCAGTAAGAAGCCACCCCTATCATTTAAGGAGTGGCTTCTTCTGTTACTAAAACAATAATTTTAAAGTAAGTTTGTGATTGTAATTTCTTTCTTTTAAACTTGTTCTTATACAACCTTTTGTATCAGACTATCAAACCAACGCGTAGGCAAAATAGTGTGAAAAAATACAGACGCTTTGGCGCCATAGCCCACAAGATATCTCGTTTTTGGACGTTTACTATGCACCGCTTTTACTATTGTTTCTGCAATTAACTTAGGATCTGACAGTCGATTGGAGGTATAAGATTTTTTCATTTTTTTCGCTGCTTCATTTGCTCGAATTTCATAAGCGGTCTTTTGAGAGGATTCTTTAAGATGATCAGCTGCGATTATACCCCAATTGGTTTTAATACCACCTGGTTCAATAATTACTACATCAATTCCAAAGGGTTTCGTTTCCATGCGCAGAGCATCACTAAAGGCTTCTAAGGCATATTTTGTTGCATGATACCAAGCCCCCATATAGGTAGTGACACGACCCGCCATTGATGAAATATTAATTATTTTCCCGTTTTTTTGCTTTCTCATATATGGTAAAACCAACTGAACAAGCCGCGCCAGCCCAAATAAATTCACTTCAAACTGATTTCGTGCTTCTTGTAGCGAGACATTTTCTATTACGCCATAAGAACCATAGCCGGCATTATTAATTAAAATATCAATTTTACCTGCCTCATGAATTATTGTATCTACTAAATTAACAATTGAAGCTTCTTCTGTAATATCAAGTTTTAAACTTTGTAAACCTTTTTCCTTAAGCGGTTCCATCTTCTCTACTCTTCGGGCAGCACCATATACACGATATCCTTGCTGCAACAACATTTCAGCCGTTTGATAACCAATACCGCTTGAAGCACCTGTAATTAAAACAACTTTTCCATTATCCATTTTGATTCCTCCTCTAAGCTCTTTGTGGCAGCAACATAGCAAAACCTTGTGTTTTAAAAGCGAACCAAAGCGGAATCCACGCGTTTTGGATACGTTTCACCGGTTTGTTTTTAGCAATTCTTACCATTTGCATTTCATAATAACTTAAACCAATATAACTTCCGGCTTTTTTATCTAAAAACTTAATCCCTGTACTTAACATTTCCAGATTAATTTCTTTGAAGGCGCCTTTTGCTGCTTGATTTGGCAGATCAGGAATTAAGGCAATGGCTCTTGCTAATCCTACCATCTCAGTTTCATGATTTAACACAGCATGTTCCATTCCGGCTAAGGTACGAAATCCCCCAGTTACAATAATTGGTGTCTCGATTCCTTTTTTAGCTTTTGCCGCATAATCAATGAAGAAGGCCCCTTTTGCATTACTACCTTGGACCATGGTATTTTCATAGTTTCCGCCCGATATCTCGATTAAATCTACACCTAATTTAGCCATTTGATGAATAACTTCAATTGAATCTTCCTCGCTAAATCCACCATCACGAAAATCAGAAGAGTTAATTTTCAAGGCAATTGGAAATTTTTCACCAACTTTTTTTCTCATTGCTTCGTAGACTTCTACAATAAGTCGCATTCTATTTTCAAGAGAACCTCCGTATTGATCTGTGCGAATATTTGAAATTGGAGACAAAAATTGACTCAATAGATACCCGTGTGCTGCGTGAATTTCTACTCCTCCAAAACCGGCTTTTTTAACAATCGCTGCTGAAGTAGCAAAACGTTGAACGATTTCCTGAATTTCAAATACAGTTAACGCTCTAGGCTTATTAAAAGCAAATGAATTGGGGCCCTCAAGAGGGACTGCACTTGGGCCAACTGGTTGTGCACTCACATGTTTTGGTGATTGTCGTCCAGGGTGATTTAATTGTACCCAAGTTTGAGCTCCGTTCATTTTCCCTGCATCTGCCCACCTTTTTAGAAGAGCCAAATCTTTCTCGTTTTCTATCACAATATTGCCTTTTTCTCCAAGGGCATTGGAGTCAATCATCACATTCCCGGTTATTAATAAACCAGTCCCTCCCAGCGCCCAGTTACGATATAAGTTGATGATAGCTTCTGTTGGACGATAATTATCATCTCCCATCACTTCACTCATAGCAGGTTTTACAAAGCGATTTTTTACAACAATACCGTTTTTTAGTTTTAATGGTTGAAATAGCATATTTTGATTCATTTATTACAGCTCCTTAATAGTCATTACGTTTAAACATTTAAACATTAGTTTTAAAAAATAAAAACTTATTGCTAAGCTTTATTTTTCGTATCCGTTTCTAAAGATTGCGTTAACGCTTTTAACAGCGCTAATGTACTCGTCATATCTGCACTATAATAGCGTTCTGTTCCACTTTGACTGACGGACAATATTCCAGCATTCAACATTAATTTCAAATGATGAGAAACAGCGGGTCTTGATAATGATAATTTTTCAGTAATTTGATTTACCGTCATACGATTTGTTTTACAAAGCATAACCAAGATTTGTTGCCGATTTTCATCTTGTAATATCGTAAAAATTGGGATTCCTTTTTTAAAAATTTCCAATATTTGTTCTGCCAATTTTAATTACCTCCTCTTTTTCATAACGTTTATCTTCTTAAACCATTAAACGCTAGAATTTTTTATTTGTCAATCATTATTGGTTGACATTTTTAAACCAACAAACTAAACTCAGAAACATAATCGTTCAAAAAAATAAACCAACAAACACAAAACCAAATTCAACAAAAAATGGAGGAAAAGAAAATGACAAAGAAAATGAAGGCAGCTGTAATTGACCACTATAAACAACCTATGCCCGAACTAAAGGAAGTCAATATACCAAGCATTCGTACAAATGATGTATTGGTAAAAATTGTCGCCGCCAGCATTAATCCGATTGATCTAAAAACCAAAGACGGCGGTCTGAAAATGTTACTTAAATATGACCTGCCGATGATTATGGGCAGTGATTTTGCCGGCATTATTACAAAAGTTGGGGCAAATGTTTCCAAATATCAAGTTGGTGATGCTGTTTATGGACGCGTCCAAAAAAATCGGATTGGTACTTTTGCAGAATATATTGCTGTTGACCAAGGAGATATCGCTTTAAAACCTGATAATATCAATTTTGAAGAAGCGGCATCGATTCCTTTGGTGGGCTTAACCAGCTATCAAGCACTACATGATATTATGCAAATTAAACCCGGACAAAAAGTTATGATTCAAGGAGGCTCTGGCGGCATTGGCACCATTGCCATTCAAATCGCCAAATATCTAGGTGCTTATATTGCCACGACCACTTCCGCAGATAATTTCGAAATGGTCAAATCACTAGGCGCTGATTATCCCATTGACTATCGGACAACAGATTTTTCTACGGTACTTTCGGATTATGATTATGTATTTGATACTCGTGGCGGCAAAACATTAGAAGATGCCTTTAAAATTGTTAAACCAGGGGGCAAAGTAGTTAGCATTGCTGGATTACCAAACCAACGCTTCGGCAAAGAATATGGCGTACCCTTGTGGAAACAATTGGCTTTTGGCTTGGCTACCCATAAATTAACCAAATTGGAAAAACAAACAAATGCTTCTTATACTTTTCTATTTATGAAACCCAGTGGTGCACAACTGGATATTTTAGGCCAATTGATTGAAACAGACATTATTAAGCCGGTTATTGATCGCGTAGTGCCATTTGCAGATATTAAAGAAGCACTTACCTATTCAAAATCTGGCCGGGCAAAGGGTAAAATTATTTTGCAAATGACCAATGATTCAAAAAATGAGGTACGAAAATGATAATAACTAGTTCATTATTTCTCTTAATATTAATGGGTTTATTTTTAACCCGTCGTGCCGAAAAACACGCTATTACAAAGACAACACTCTTATTGGAAATATTAGCCACTGCAACTTTGAGTTATTTAGCGGCTCTGATTATCTGGCTTTTTGCTAATCACTTTTCTTTGCTGCATAGTACTGGTGTAACACGGCTTATCTGGTTACTCATGTTCATTTGTGGCGTAATTGGTGTCCGTACACTAGGAAATCGCTTGAAAGAGACCAGTCAAGAAACAAAAAACATCTGGATTACGCCTTTTGCAAAAGAACTGGCATATCACGCTTCTGTTTTTTGGAAATTGATTACAGTGATCGCAATGATGACTTTTATCAGCACAAGCACGCCGCCAAATAATTTTTTCTTACTTTCCTTAAGTTTTACACTTACAGTAGCTCTGATTATGGAAAGTGCAGTAAAGCTGTTTCGTTTGTAAAATAAAACTATAAAAGCTACCATTTACTCAACTTAGATTATTAAAGGAGATAACAACATGAAAGAACAAAATGATATGATTCAAACGTTATTAAATCACAGCTCTGTGCGAAACTTTACAGAACAGAAAATTGATGAAACCACAAAACAAACCATTCTCACTTGTGCACAAATGGCACCAACTTCCAGTTATCTGCAAGCATACTCAATTATTGAAGTCACTGATATTGAAAAACGCAATGCTTTAAGCGAAATCTCTGGTGGACAAGAATGGGTTACAAAAGCGCCATTAGCCTTGGTTTTCTGCGCCGATTTACATCGAAGTGAAACATTATTGGAAGTTGCGGATGAGGCAGTTTTTGAAAACACTGAGCTTTATACCGTGGCTGTAGTCGATGCTTCACTAGCTGCGCAAAAAGCTCTAATTGCTGCACAAAGTATGGGATTAGGTGGCATTACAGTCGGAGGGATTCGTAATGATATGCCCCGTTTAGCTGCTCTTTTCAACTTACCAGATAAAGTAGTGCCACTTTTTGTTTTATGTATCGGTTATCCCGCCGAACCTGCTGTGCAAAAACCACGGTTACCGCAATCATTCGTCGTTGGTAAAGATAGTTATCCGGATGAAAGTATGAGTATTGCAACTTATAACCAAACCGTTAGTGACTTTTTCTACCACCTAACAAATGGCGTTGATCAGTACAACTGGGTAGAACGTTGCAGCCATGCTATTAATCAAAAACCCCGTTATGAAGTAACTGATTTTGTCAAAAAAGCGGGATTACTGTTAAAATAACTCACAATGTATATCAATCACGTAATAATTTCTTTTTATAAAACTTCGTTAATTTTAAAAAGAGGTTGTAAAAGAAGTGTTTGACTTCAAGGATAAGAAAGAGTTTTAAGAAAATCGTTGTTCAAGTTTTGGCCAATTTCAGCTTACGGCTTATTAAAAAGAAGTTGTTTCTGGAACACACCGATAAAAAAAGCGATATGACAAAAATTTTGTCATATCGCTTTTTTAGCTTATTTCAATACATCATTTAATGCTTCACTCATCGTTGGATGAGAATAAATATGATCGCGTAATAAAGTATATGGTAATTGCCCTTTCATGGCTAGAGCAATTAAGTTGATGACTTCATGAGATTCTTCGGCATAAATGCTAGCACCTAAAATTTGATCGTTTTCTGGATCTACTAATACTTTGAACATCCCTTTTGGATCTTCTAACACTTGTGCTTTTGGCACGCCAGCACTCATAAATTTAAATAATTTATATGGTACGCCCGCTTTTTTAGCTGCTTTTTCCGTTAAGCCAACATTGGATAGCGGCGGTGTAATAAAGACGCTGTACGGTACTACACTGCGATCAGATACGCGGCGTTTACTTTCTCCTACTAATTGATCTAAAATAATCCGATAATCATCTAATGAAATATACGTAAACTGTAAACCGCCTTTTACATCCCCAATTGCCCAAACATTTTCCGCAGTCGTTTTTAAAAGATCATCTACCACAATTGCGCCACGATCATCAACTTTAATGTTTGTATTTTCCAATCCTAAATTAGCCGTATTGGGTTTTCTACCAGTAGCAGCTAATACTTTGTCTGCTTTAATTGTCTTTTCTGCACCATTTTCCGTAAAGGTGACACTGACAAAATCTTCACCATCTTCGACTTTATCAACTGAAACGCCTAAATGAAAGCTAATACCAGCATCGGTTAAATCGTGATAAATCATTTCTGATACATCATCATCTTCTCTTGGGATGAACTCTCGATGGACATCTAAAACGACAACTTTACTACCATAACTTGCAAACATGGCCGCAAACTCTAAACCGATATATCCTGCTCCAATAATTACTAATGTTTCTGGCAATTTATTTTGATCCATTGCACTAGTTGAATCAAGTAAATAATTACTTGTAGCTAAACCAGGAATTGGTAAAATTATTGGCAAGGCGCCAGTGTTAATGAAGATTTTTTCCCCTTCAACTTGCATAGTTGTCTGATCAGGTAAGGTTACTTCTAAAACATGATCGGAAATAAACTTCGCGATGCCATCCAAAACTGTACCCGTTGGTTCATCTGCGACCATATGATAATTTTTATTACGTAACTTACCAGTCAATTTTTCTTTATGGGCAACTGCTGTGAGAAAATCCAACTTTTTCTCACCATTTATAATGAGGGATTTTGATGGAATACAGCCGATATTGATACAAGTTCCCCCATACATTCGCTGTGATTTTTCAATAACTAAAACGGATTGCCCCTTGGCAGCCAATGTTTTGGCTAATGTTTTACCGCCTTTACCAAAGCCGATAATAATATTTTCATATTTTTCCATGTTACACCTCCATTAAGCAATACTTACGATTTGCTTCATCATAAGTTGATTATAGAAGAGGGGTGAAGAAGATGTAAAATCATTTGATTGGCATTGTTGGAAAAATCGAAAGGTATTACGCAACTAATTAGTTGTGTAATACCTTATTTTTTACTATAGAGAATAAACTTACTAATCCTCTAACAAATATTTTGTTCTAGGAACAATATTTACCGCGCAAGGTTATGAAGCAAAAACTACTTTCTCCCTTGCACGGAAGCCAAAGTGAAAAAGTTGTTTCCATCTAACTACGCTTTTCTATTATATATTCCTAACCCTTTAAGAAAATTACGCATATATTTATCGCCGCAAGGTTTGAAATTTCGCTGACCTTCTTTTCGTAAAAAAGCCCCAATCTCTCCTTTTGAGGGATAAAGTGCAACTTCGGCAAAGATAGCTAAGATGTCTTCAGTAGTCATCGAAAGGGCAATCTTCACTTTTTTTAACATGACGTTATTAATATGTTTTATTTCCTTGCTTTTTTGCGATTTTTCTTCTACAGGTTTATACTTTTGTGGACCTCGTGCAAGAAGAATTAAACCATTTAAAAATGCATCAAAAACTTGATTATTTATCGCTTTTTCATAAACATTATTTGCAGTATTGTCTTCATGCTTATCGTGAACTCTGGTCAATATAGCCCGTACTTCTTCTCTTGTCACAGGTACGCCACCTAATTCAAAAGCTTTCATCATATCGGTGTCTTTCAAATCAATTGCATAACGCAATCGCAATAATCTATCATTGTTATTCATTTATTTCTCCTAACTGGTTATTTATTACTTACTTTAAGCATAATTTATTTAATAAGTTTCAAGTTAGCATAAATAGCAAGAAATTACATCCATTTAACAATTATATTAAGTTTTATCATCTATTTTTTGTTTGGTGATCGTTTTGGTGATAGTAATGTACTCATTACCATATATAAAAATATTCTTACTTATGATACGGCTCCCCGTATCATTATCAGCGGTTATTACTGTAATATTTACGAAAACAGTAAGTTCAATTATTAATATACGCTGTAGCACTCCCGCTACCAAAATGTAAATCTGGTAAAGAACGTTTCACTAGGTTCAACTTCTCCAACGTTTCTTCTCGTAATGATAGAGCTTTGAATGAGTATCTTGTCCGACCAGTTAATTCTTTTCTACTTTCTGAATAATCTCCCGAGACTTCGTATGCTGCCACCACGGCATTATCTGCACCAGTATTTACAGCAATTACATACTTGATACGATGAATTTTATCTTTACCAATGATCCAATTCCCAAGTGTTCGTGATTTCAAGTTGGTAATATCTCGATACGTATCATCAATAGGATATTCTTTTGATTCATCTTTACTTAACTTAAACGCGTCGCGTACTTTCACAGCCAGGATCAATTCATTCGTGGCAATTTCTTCTAGTGCCATTGGCTGATAACCGAATTGATCTTCAATTTCCTCAACTGACATGGCGCTTGTTCCATGCCCACTAACTAAATTGGTTAGTGGAAGGCCTTGAATCAACTTTGCGTAATTAATCAAGGCATTTTCACTTGCAAAAGCCTCCTCTTGTGTCAAACCATAGCTAAGAATATATTCCTTAACATCAACACCTGCGCTCAGAATATCTCGAATCGTTTTTAGTTTTAAAATAGATTCCGATTCTGTAGGTTCAAACAGCTCCTGCTCTCTCTTAGAACCTAATGCAGCCTGCTTGTGAGCAAAGATCCGATTCCCCTTTCCCTTACCAATATAAAACGGCAAATTGTTTCTTGGATCCACTAAACTGTATACATAGAATATATGATCATTATCTTTTTGCAATGTAGCTATTGTTGATTCTGAAAATCTATTGATTATCTTCATTATTGTCACCCGTTATTTTTTAATAATGACTTTTCCGTCAGATTACTGCAAGCCATAATTCAGTTTTTGGAACCTGACTCAGTGTTACAAAAAATATTTACCCAATCTGACTTATAATAAAATCATAAAAGTCATCTACGTAAATATTTGCTTCATAAGAATCAATTAACTCATTAATTTCTTGCATAGATTGGTTAAAAAGCAGTTTCTTTCCGTAACCACTCAATTTTGAATTGTTGTATATAAATAGTTTAGCCTCTCCACTCTTTTCAATCAAAGTATATTTATTGGCTAAGTTGCTAACTTTATTATAGGTTTGCGAATATTCCTTCTGGTCTAAGTCATTATCATATCTTTTAACGATTTTATGTAAATCAATTTCCTTCAATTGAAACCCTTTATTCTTAGTAATAAAGCTCTCCGCAAGAATCACTAATTTTTCTTGAGTATCAGAATCATATATCTTGAAATCATTCAAATTTTTCTCATAAAATAGATTGATTGACTTTAATTTGTTCCTATAATATTCGGTTAGCAACAATCTGGAATTAATGGAGAACTTGTAACCATCATTGAATCTTTTTATTTCTATATAATAGACTCCATAACTTGCCCTTTCGATAACGAAAGAATCTGATGCAACTTTAACTAGATCCTCCCTCATCTCTTCTAGATAGCTTTCTATTTTCAATTTTATAGACGTGCCAGCTAATAGCTTGCCACCGTTTTCCTTAACTTCATTCAAAATTTCTGGAAAATCTTCTTTCTGATGACTTTTTATAAAATCAGCTTTTTCCCTACTTAAATAAGATTTATCATAAACATGCTTGTCAACAAACTCATTAATATTTTTTATTTCTTTTTTATGAATGTATATTAACTTATTAAGTTCTTGATCATTGAAAGACTTACCATTTTTAATATAGGCACGAATAATTTTAGTTACTTTTCTTTGAATGCTCTTAAAGCTCTTTTCATAGTAATAAGGAAGAATGATTTTAGTTCTCTCTAAAATATCCGTATATGTCATGAGGATATCATAGATATATGGATTGTATTCCAATAGATACGTGTATCGCTTAAATTCATTTTCATTTGAAACTATTTTTTTCATAGTTTTAAGCTCTTGAAAAGTATCAACACAATTTCCTCCAATGATTAAAATACAATCATTTAGCTTATTTTTTATTTTATAGCGAAACTTAATCTGAGTATTACAAAGTTGACATCTAGCTGCTTCTTCCCCTGGCGTTCCAATCCGCGGATTTTTCTTATCTGGAATCCACTCTTTACTAGAAAAATCCAGCCACAAAGAAAGACTCTGTTTTATTTTATCAACCATATTTTCTTCTAAGGCAGTCTGATATGAAATTTTTTCATATTTATTTAATAACTTATAAAATTCAGGATCATTAGACTTTATAAACTCACTATACAATAATAAATTTCTTTGACTTTTAGTAATTAACAGTTTCTTTAACGACACATAAACACGCCTTTCTGAATAAAATAGAGATTCATAAAATACTATCAACGAGCATCTCTCTTTTTAATTTCCCTATTAAATCTTTTTTATTGAGCAAGATTATTTACATCACTTACATGCTTTTGTAATTTATCGTCCGGCTCCTAAATCACCTCTAATCCAGCATTTATTCATTATCGACCGGTTTATCGTCCGGTCTCAAATTCAAAATATCATTACATATTGCCTTTCATATTTTCATTCCATAAATCAACTTTTTTGAAAAATTGGTCAATATTATATATTTCCCGCACTGTAGTTACATAAGTCTGAACAATTTTCGAATATCTTTCATCAGTCCCACTAACCTTCGTCAACTCATTCAAGTAGTGATCAATCTTTTTAATTCTTTCAAATTCTTTTTGATGATTTAAAACTTCTTCCACCAATTGATTTTTTCTCTGTTCAATGGCTTGTTCTAATTGGAGCGACTGTTTAGCTAAACGTTCGTTCTCTTCTTTTTGCCTTTTTAAATTATCTTCAAGCTCTCTTTTTTTTATTTCTGCTACGTTCTTATCTCTAATCGGAATATACTCTTTACGAAATAAAGAAAAAATATCCACTAATTGCCTGGATAACGATAACTCTTCACTGGTAAAGATAGTTTTATTTTTCGCTTGTTTATTAGTAATATCTAATTCAATCGTACCTGTAAATGTCCGATGATGCTTAGGTAACATTTTCTTTTTTAAATCAGTCTTAGCAATATCTCGTTGACTCTTTTCAAAAATTTTTAGTTGCCAAACTCTTTGATTCTCTCTCGTTCAAAGTCGCTGGATTCTTTAAACAAACCAACAAGGCCACTAACATCTTGCTCCCCAAGAAATTCCATATAGCGTCCTCGCCACTCCTTCCTAGTAACTATGGGAGCTTTCAAGTACTTCATACTTAGATACAGTAAAACCATGCGGCCAATCCGCCCATTGCCATCACTAAAAGGATGAATTTGCTCAAACTGGATATGGGTATCTGCTAGGACTTCCAAATACTCATTTTCATTGACAGCTAAATCAAGTCGATAATTGGTATTGTTCATCCATTGTTCCATCAGCTGCGGCGTTTCAAAAGGACTAGCAGTTTTGAATTCTGCCCCACGAATGGCATTTTGTTGGGACTTAATTTGACCTCTATCATGTTGCAATCGATCTGTTAACAGACTATGGATTTCTTTCACCTCTGCTAGGGTTAGGGGCTGTCCAGCTACAAGTAATGAACCAATATACTCACAGGCGCTCTTATGATTTTCAACTTCATAGAACTCCCAAACACTCTTTCCACCACTAGGTAACATCCGCTCAAGAAAGATTACCCCTACTTGTGGCAATGAAATTGTATTGCACTCAATCGCACATGAATGGAAGGCCATCCGTATTAATAGATCATCCATGTAATCTCTTGAAGCTTTCATTCGATTCTTCCTTCCTGAAAAACAAACCGTTTCTTCTATTATAATTGACCATTGGGAGATTGCGACTTATCCAACCCTCACATGACTAAACAGTTAAGCAATATGGTCCAGACAAGCCAAAAGGCGCTTTATCTGTTTTCTCAGATAAAACGCCTTGGTAAATTTCATTTAGCTGTGGCACGATTCATTCGTCGAACTTCATGGAGATCTTGATGTCATCTTTGTTTGCCGGGTCAAAAGTAATTTTACTGATGAAGGTTTAGTAAATTTTCTTCACTTGCCTTTTATTGCTGTACTGAAGTAATTCATCTAGTAGGCTGGCCGAAAACATTCAGTTACAGGTGAATTGACCTCATTTGATAACTTATCCTCATCATCCTAGTACAAATCTTAGTTGAAGTTCTTTTTGAGTTACTTAAAAGATAGGATAGTGTGGGATTTAATTGATAATCATAATAACTAAAAATCTAAATCATTTGATTGAGTAACTTTATTCTGTCCACAATTTGGGCAAAAATTAGTAGGTTCATTTGATTCATGTCCACAATTTGGACAGAATTTTGATATCGAAATATAATCATTATTTACCTTAGGACCTTTAAACTCGTTTACAGCACCTTTGACGAACTCCCCGCTTTCTCTAAAAGTTCTATCTACTAATTTTCCAGTTGTTCTTGCTGTACCTTTAACTGTTCTGCTAAAGAATTTCCCCATTCTTGCTCCACCGAACAATAGTATTAGTATGATGAACAAAACAATCAGACCCATTCTAATCATCCCCCTAGCTATATCATTTTACATTTCTGCCATTAATTTTTCTTTTATCGACTGAAATTCATCTTCACTAAAAATCCCCATTGTCATCATTTCATGAGCTTCTTTTAGTTTATTCAAAATTTCTTGGTACTCTCTTTTCTCTGAATGCTTTTCCTCAGCTGTGCTAGTTCCATCTACTTTAGTAAAACTATTATTCACTGTTCTAGTTGATTGTTTGCTACTATCCGTAGCATTATCTGAAAATGTTTTTCCAACTTCTTCAAATTCACCTTCAATAACCGATAAATCATTTTCTAAATCACTATCACTGTAATTAATTGTCATACTCAACTCGCTTTTTAACCTTCTAGCCATCGGTCGCATAGAAGCAAAATTGATTCCCCCACTTACAACTCCTCCAACTAATGGTACTGCTTTAGATATCCCCTTAGCAAAAGATGACTTTGTTAACTTAACTCCAAATGTTGTTAATACTTTTTTTATAATTGGATAGTATATTGTTTTTGTTAGTGCTTTTTGTGGAATTTTTTTTGTAGCCTGGACTGCTAGTCGCTGAGAAAGAATTCTCACTGCTGAGCCGGCCGAAGAAACTCCTAGCATTACACCTAAAAATAAGATCAATGTATTTTTTGCTTCATCAGTAATTTCATTATTAGTGTCCCATAGATTTGGATAACCATAAATATAAGATATTTCTTGTGCTAGCTTCAATGAGTATCCATAGAACTGAGCGATATCTGCGGGGATTGTTGCTGCCATAGCAATCCCTCCAGGTACACCGGTCATAAATGATGCAGTTGTTGATTTGGAAAGAGCGTTATTTATTCGCTTATCAACAATACTATCAAGTTGACTCTTAGTAAAAAAATGCGTTGGACCCTCAATTAACAAAGCGTTAATATCGATAGTATCATTTCCAAACATTTTTACCAAAAATTCATCACGATTTACTCGGACCATAGGTATTTTTACAGATGTCTCGATTACCTTAAGAGCTATATCCTGCATTTTCCCAGCTTGCTCAGTACTCTTCATTCTTTCCTTTTCCATAATTATTTATGCTCCTTTTCTTTTTTTAAATACCAACATTTGTTAATGCATGATTCCATTTACTTACAGTAATTAATAAATTCTCACCATTAATCTTCTTTTCTTTATTTCTCTTTTTAAAAGCAAATAAAGAAATAGATTGTTTTCCCCCGCAGTATTTCTTTTCTTTCCTTCAACTTCTGCAAACTTTAGAACAAGCTCTTCGTCTGATAATTTTCTAACTTCCTTAAAAATAGTAGGCATTAGATCTCCCTTCTACAACCCCCAAAAACTAATCAAAAGCAAAATATTTTCTCATCTATTTATAATATACATGTAATTTATTTTTTCGTAAAATAAAAAGATAATTACAAAAATACTATTTCAAATCATTTTTAGAAAACTACATATACACTCAAATCATATAAAGCAAAAACACATAACTATATATCAAGTAATTTTTAAAAACCTGCTTCTATATTTTGAATCCAAACTAAATTTTTAATAGACCAGAAGCCAGACAATTTATTCCCATTTAAAATGATATTATGAAATATAAAAATTGTTTTATGACATAAAATTCTCCTCATTTCCATTATCTATTCTTTTACTATTTTTCCTCTTTATAACTCTTACTACCTCCATCCCCATCATCTGCAAGTAAGCGCTGTAAATGTCGCTCTGAGTATCCATATGTTTTTGCTAATTTCTTTAAGTTGGTGCCATCATATTCATTAAGCAAAATTCTTTTTATAGCATCAGCTGAGATTAGACGCATCGGATAGCTAATTTGTTGTTCATGAAATTCCTGATAAATCAGTAGCGTGTGTTCTGATCCGATTAACTTTACCAATTCTTGATAAATTTCATTCCAATAGCTTGGGTCTGCCATCACTTTTCTCACCTACTTTCTCATTTTCAATAATATGATACCGTTTAAAAATCAATTTTTCTTGTGGTGTTGTCAGTGACGTTTTCGGTTAAAATGTCGCTAATAATATCATATTTATTCTAGTCAACTCATTCTTTTACTACCCATAAAGTGGCCGATTTCTTTACTTAATGCTATTATAAAACTATAGAATGTCATAATATGTCATTTGAGGAGGGGGCTATGCAAAGTAATCGACGAATTCTTGAAATCTTCATTTTGTTGTATCAAGGAGAGCAATTAGCCATTGATGACTTGATTACAAATTACAATGTTTCTAAGCGAACGATTCAACGAGATTTTTCCTATATAAAGGAGTCGCTTACTAATGAGATGAGTAACTTAATTCTTTGTTATGATGATCGTACTCATACATACACCATAGATAATAGGAACCACTTGGATCCCAGAGAAGTCTCCATAATTAGCAAAATTCTGCTGGAAAGTCGCGCACTAAAAAAAAGCGAACTTAAACATATTCTTGACCACTTGTTCAATGAGATTTCCTCTATTGAGAGTAAGAAAATCCAGCAAATACTGGCTAACGAATTTTTAAACTACTATCCTTTACAGCATCAGGAAAATATTCTTCAGTTGACATGGGATATGAGTATTTATATCGCCCACCAAACCGTCCTTTCCTTCTCTTACCGCAAAAACCGTGGGGAAGTAGTCCAGCGGGAAGGGTTACCTGTGTCCTTATTTTTTTCCGAATACTATTTCTATGTGTTGCTTTACAATCCCACCTATCAAAAGTATCTAAATTACCGTTTAGATCGCTTTGTGGAAATAAAAGCAACCAGTAAAAAAATCAAAATTCCCTATAAGGATCGCTTAGAAGACAGTGAGCTACGGAAAAAGATGTATTTTATGTATGCAGGGAAAGAAGTGACATTTACTTTTCGCTTTTGGGGGATTGTCGAAGCAGCTCTTGATAAACTGCCCAATGGAAAAGTTATTAAAGAGTGCGAGGATGAAAGTGTGGTCATTGAAGCCACGGCTTACGATACGGGAGTAATCATGTGGCTGCTCAGTCAAGGGAAAAACGTGCAAGTCCTCTCTCCGCCCTCTTTTGTAGAAAAAGTAAAATTAGAAATCGAATCCATGCAAAAAAGGTACACGACGTAATTGTCCTGTACCTTTTGCTTTTATATGTCTTCCTCAGCTCTCTTCACTAAAATGATACAGATTAATTAGGATACCCGTATCATTTCACCCTGCATTCCCAATCCAAAAACTCCATTAAATCAATCCCAATCTCCAACCTAGCCACCAAAAGAACCGCATCATTTATGATACGGTTCCCCATGATTAATCCGAAAAGCGCGGTAGATTTGTTCTACTAAAATCAGTCGCATTAATTGGTGTGGGTACGTCATTTTGCCAAATGAAATTGCAGCATTACTCCGTTTCATAACAGCAGCACTTAACCCAAGTGAGCCACCAATGACAAAGACAAAATTGCTTTTTCCTTGTACCATTAGCTGGGCCATTTGCTTGGCAAATGCTTCACTGGTTGGATTTTCACCTTCAATTGCTAAGGCAAAAACATAATCTTGTTCTTTAATTTTAGCTAAAATCCGCTCTCCTTCTTTATCTTTTACTTGTTGCATTTGAGCTGCACTTAAATTTTCTGGTGCTTTTTCATCGGCTACTTCAATTAGCTCGATTTTCGTATAACCGCCTAAGCGTTTCATGTATTCTTTTATTCCTTGCACGAGATATTTTTCTTTTAATTTGCCGACTGCAATAATTCTAATTTGCATACTTTTCCTCTTTTCCCCAGATGTTCATAAGTCTGTTTTAGTTTACCACAAAGTTTTACACATTCATTTTTCTTTTCGCTAAATATTTATTACGCAAAATTACCGAGTTTCCCCCTCTAAAACCCACCAAACATACGTTTCCATATTTTTATCCACATTGTTCACAAGTCTGTGGATAACTAATCCCCAATTTATAAAAAAAGACAATAACACTTGTTTTAACCGCTAAAAAATAAAATTTCGTCATTTGTGAATTATTTCCTACCAACTTTTTCATATTTTATTCAAAGTCTATAATTAGACTAAACTCAGCAATAAATCATATACTATAATTATAAGAATTCCACAATAAGGGGGAAACAACTATGCAAAGAAAAAAATCAGGAGGCGCTCTTAGTCGCTTTTTCATCGGCATACTAGGTGGTGTATTAGGAGCTGCTTTAGTAGGTGGTGGGTTTTATCTAGCCAATGGATCAAATTTACAACCAAGTAACACAACCGAACAAACGACAACAGCCAGTGGAGAAACAAAGGTGTCTAACGTCAAAGTTAATGCAGATACCGATATTACTTCTGCAGTCGAAAAAGTACAAGACGCTGTCGTGTCCGTGATTAATTTACAAAAACAACAAGCTTCTTCAGATAATCCTTTTGGTGACTTATTTGGTCAAGGACAATCCGAGTCTGAATCAGAAAGTGATAGTGAGTCAGGTGGTTTACAAGCTGTTGGTGAAGGTAGTGGTGTCATTTACAAAAAAGATGGCAAAACAGCCTATGTAGTTACCAATAATCACGTTGTTGAAGGACAAGATGGCTTAGAAGTGGTTTTAAAAGATGGTGAAAAAATTAAAGCTGAATTAGTTGGAACAGATAGTTATACGGACTTAGCAGTTCTAAAAATTAGTAGTGATAAAGTTGATAAAACAGCTACTTTTGGTGATTCATCTGCCTTGAAGGTTGGTGAACCTGCGATTGCGATTGGTTCGCCTTTAGGTTCCCAATATGCTAACTCGGTTACCTCAGGGATTATTTCTTCTTTAAATCGCCAAGTTGCTGATTCTCAAACTGGCGTGAATATTAGTGCTATTCAAACTGACGCTGCGATTAACCCAGGAAATTCTGGTGGGCCATTAGTCAATATTGCCGGTCAAGTAATTGGTATTAACTCAAGTAAAATCGCCTCAACGAACTCTTCTAGTTCTGATATTAGCGTAGAAGGTATGGGTTTTGCAATTCCAAGTAATGACGTAGTTTCTATTATTAACCAACTTGAAAAAGATGGCAAAGTTACTCGTCCCGCTCTTGGTATTACCATGGTAGACTTATCAGCTGTAACATCACAACAACAAGAACAAATCTTAAAAGTACCTAGCTCCCTTAAAAACGGGGTTGTCATCACGACGGTTCAAAATGCAACTCCGGCAGAACAAGCTGGCTTAAAACAATATGATGTGATTACTAAAATTGACGGCAAAGAAGTTGATTCTACTTCTGATTTGCAATCAGCTTTATACAAGAAAAAAGTTGGCGATTCCATTGAAATCACGTACTACCGTGGTAGCAAAGAACATACCACAAAAGTTTCATTGACGATTGATCAATCTGCTTTAAAGCAAAATAATTAATTTTAACAGGATTTCATCCGCAGCCTTTAGAAAGGTTGCGGATGTTTTTATATAAAAATACGGCGGCTTATGTTCTTTAATTCTTATCGAGTTACACCTACTGTTGACCTGCCCTAAAAATTTGGCATAACAAGAAAAGCTTCCTACCTGTGGTAAGAAGCTTTTCTTGTTATGCGCGTTTAAATTCACTACCAACGACTGCATCTTGGCTTAATTCTAAAATTCCTTTTTTCTGTGGTGCATTGGGCAATTCCAATTCTTTTGCCGAACAAATCATGCCATAACTTTCAATTCCACGTAAAACGCCTGGCCAAATTAGCATTCCATCCGGCATCATTGTACCAGGTTTTGCTACAACGACTTTTAATCCTTCGCGAATATTGGGTGCGCCGCAGACAATTTGTAAAACTTCACCATTATCTACTTCAGTTTCAGTAATTGATAAATGATCACTATCTGGATGTGGCACACAACTTTTGACAAAACCGACAACGAAATGAGGTTCGTGATCATAAGGTAATTTTTCACTAAAACCAGATATTGCTAATTTTTCGTTTAAAAGATCGATTTGTTCATCCGTTAATGAAATGGCACCATTGCCAGTTAACTCTAGAAATTCAGAAACGTGGAAAAAATTCCAGCCGACAATTGTACCTGCGCTATTTTTAATCTGCGCAATATTGAATTTTCGTTCAACCGTTTGTTCCAATCCCTGATCGTCAGCCATCATTACAAGTAAAGTATCGCCAACATGGGCTTTGTTGTATGCAAAAATCACAACGTTTCCTCCTTAAAAAAACACTTTTAAAAATTAGTAGCGGAAGTTTTCAAACTTCCGCTAGCTATCTTACCAAAAAAGAAAGGAATCGTCATGCTTTTTCGTTCTTTTCTTCATAAGTTACGACTAAAACATCACAAGGAGCTTCTCGAATAACAAAACTTGCCACACTTCCGGTCATAAAACGTTCGACTGCATTTAAACCTGATTGGCCTACCATGACCAAATCAATGTTGTATTTTTCCGGTAATTGCGTCGCCATTGCTGATTTTGCAGAGCCATAAGCCACAATTCCTTCTATATTAGTAAAGTCGACTGATTTGCCATAGTCTTTGCAGTCTTCAATCAATACTTTAGCTGCTTCGGTTTCTTGATCAACAATATTTTGATTCAATGAACTGTAACCCATTAAAACCGGAACATTTTGTTGAATGACATTAGCCACATAAACTTTACCGTTATTGCGTCGGGCAACTTCCACTGCTTTTTGAAATGCTTGTGTTGCTTGTTCAGAACCATCAATGCCGACTAAAATGTTTTGATACACCTGTCTACTCATTGTAATCTCCTCTTTTCTAAAGCTTATAAACTGTTTAAAAAATCTTCAATCTCCGCTTTTGTTTTACGATCTTTATTTACCAGGCGACCTAATTCTTTGCCATCTTTTGTGACTACCAAACTGGGAATACCAAAAATATTCCATTTAGCAGCAACGTCGATGTATTCATCTCGGTCAACTTCAATAAAGTTATATTGAGGGAAATCCGCTTCAATTTCTGGTAATGCAGGTTTAATGAAACGACAGTCACCACACCAATCTGCGGTGAAGAAAAAGACATTTTGCCCCTTATCTACATAGGCTGCCAATTCTTCTAAATTTTTAGGAATAATCATAGTATCTCCTCTAACTTCTACTTTTTTTACACGGATAGCCAAAATTAAAAATAACGCTATTTACCGCCTACAATTGTTTCCACTGTACTTTTATCCAAGCCTTTTAAGGTTTGAATTAACATTTCTCTGGCTGCTTCAAAGTCAGCGATACTAAACATCGTTTGATGCGTGTGGATATATCGGCCACAAACACCAATAACTGTACTTGGAATACCCTCGTTGGTTGTATGAGCAGCACCAGCATCTGTGCCACCTTTTGAAACAAAATATTGATACGGAATATTGTGGGTTGCTGCAGTATCCAACAAGTATTCTTTTAAGCGTGGCAGCATAATCAAACCGGGATCATAGATGCGCATTAATGTCCCTTCACCTAAATGACCAAATGTACCGTTTTTTGTAACGGTATCATCAGCAGCAGAACAGTCGACTGCAAAGAATAAATCCGGCTTAAATTTTGAAACAGAAGGTTTTGAACCTCTTAAACCGACTTCTTCTTGCACATTAGCACCGGCAATTAAAGTATGCCCTAATTTTTCATTTTCTAAAGCTTCTAATGCTTCTAAAACTAAGGTACAACCGTAACGATTATCCCAAGCTTTACTAATAATATTTTTGCCATTAGCTGTTTTAATTGTTTCTACTTGCGGTACGATAGTATCTCCTGGTAAAACACCATATTCTAGTGCTTCTTCTTTTGAAGCAAAACCAGCATCAAATAAAATATTTTCAACTGAAACATTTTGTTGCCCACTAGTTCCTCTTAATAAATGTGGTGGAACAGAACTTGAGATACAAGGATAATTGTGTCCAGTTGAAGTTTTCAAAGTAAAACGTTGCGCAGAAACCACATAAGGATTCCACCCACCTAATGGTACAACTTTAAATAAGCCAGTAGCGGTAATTTCGGTTAGCATAAAACCAACTTCATCCATATGGGCTGCTACCATTACACGGGGAGCATCTTCATCTTCATGATGACGAATCCCAAAAATCCCGCCTAAACCATCTTGTTGCATTTCATCTACAAGTGGTGTCATTTTTTCTTTCATGTAAGCTCTGACTTCATGTTCAAAGCCACTTGTTCCTTGTAGTTCTGTTAACTCTTTAATGCGTGCAAATGTCTTTTCTTCCATCTATTTGCGCCCGGAGGCTAACCCTTCTTTCATAAAAATCTTTACGTGCCTATTATAGCATAACAAATTCGCTGGCAAATCTATTCAAACCTAAAGTAGTTTTTTCTATGTATTTTTTTACTTTGTGATAGAATAAAAGTGAATAAAAAATGATGTTATCCTCTGTATTTTACAAGCAGAGATTAGATGAAAAAGTATAGGAGGGCGCCTAATGAACAACGAAAATGAATTTTCATACTTTAAAGGCGGACTGGCGCTGGGAATGGGTGTTGGTCTAGTGAGTGGTATGGCTTCTGCTTTTTGGCTACAGCGCAAGAAAACTTTGCGGGCTGATGATGTTTTACAGATCGTCAAAGAAGAGTTTTTAAAAGAAGGACCAATTGAAGGATCATGGATTAATTTTGAAAAACAACCTTTACGAAAATTTGCCATTCATTCTGAAGGTTATGAAGGTGGTATTACGCGTTTAGAAGATGAACAGTTAGTCACTTATGAGTTTTTGGCTGACGCTAAAACAGGTACTGTTTTAGATATTAAACGGGTTAAAATCAATTAATTTTATTTGACACAAAAGCTAAGTTCTTTATCTACACCAAAAGACTGAAAGTTACGCGTTAACTGTAGCTTTCAGTCTTTTTTCGTATCCACAAGCGACTTTTATTACTTTTGTGTCTGTTAGTAACAATGAAAATTACTCTTTTATTTTTAAATTAACTAATAACGTTTTAATATCTAACTGGATAGCGTACTCGATATTCTTATTGGTGTGATGACGATAAGCCTTGGCACCACTTTCAAACATTGCAAATAACGAATCTCCATCGGTATTGATTTGCTCAAGATAAGGCGGAAAATCCAGTACAAGTTTTGCTGATTCAGGATTAAAACCTCCTTTTGTATCTTGTAAATCAAAAACATATAATTTGCTATCACGATTACCAAAAGACTGCGACATAAACATGTAATTTTTCCAATAAGAAATCCCTTGAATTTTTTTCAAGATATGAGTGGTATCTTCAGAATTTAAATCATCTGCTGTCCCTAATTCATTAAGTGACTGCGTTTGGGTAACAACAGAAACTAGATCCCCTTTGGTATCAAAAGGAAACATCGCTAATTTACCTTCTTTTTTATTAGAAAAATAGCCGACAACTAAAAAGGGATCCAAATAAGCCAATAGAGAGGCTTTCGGGATATCTCCGATTGGTATTGTCATATCATAGTGGATTGGCTGACTTTTTTCAGCTAAATCATAATCGGCCAATGTATCTGTTAATAACAAAGATAAACTTGCCTTTTTATTTGTTTCTGTTGCCAACCACAGCTGTTGTGCTTCTTTGCGATAAACTATCCCTCCTAAATGAGGTTCTCCTGGTACGGCAATTGTTTTTTTCCATTTTTTTGTCTTTTTATCGACTACTTGCACCACAGAATGATGCTCATGCAAATGACAATATTCACTTATATAAATTTTATCAGCACTCATAGTAATCCCTTGCGGTGTTAAATCGTGACACAAAGATTTTTTACCGGTTTTTAACGCGATGCTTTCTCCTTCAAAAAGCCCTGGGATAGGATACAACCCTGCTTTGGGATTATTTGCTGGAAGCAGTGCCCTTTTAACTTCCGGATATTCTTTTAAAATCGCTAATTGTTGCTCTTTTGTTTTTGGGAAATTGGCTTGTTTACTATCATTTTGATAAACTTTATACCCAATCCCTACCATAATCATGAATAAAACACTGCCTAACATAATCCAACTCTTTTTCATCTAACTCCTCCTTTTATTAAGAATCAAATGTAAAAGAAAAGCACCTAAAGCAGAAGGATATGCATGTTTAAATGCTTTTGAATGTAGCTGTAAGCAAATACATCAAACTTCTGTTCAGGTACTTTTTAATGAGACTTTTACTAAGCGTTGTTAAATTTTTACTTCGCTAAACGATAAATAGCATATCCCACTAATCATTATTATATCAGCTTTCTTTTAATTAAAGAAATAAAACATCACACTAAAATCACACTACTAAATTTCGGACAGAATGCAAAGCCTATCGGTTACGATAGGCTTTTTAGAATGCTAATGATACAATTTAGTTGAAAATAAATATATTAATCGAGGGGGATTTGTAATGAAAAAAATGTTAGGGGCATTTTTGGTACTTATCAGCATTACTTTAACTGGTTGTTCTTCAACTGTTACTACCGATGATTTAAAATCAAAAGATTGGCTGGTCCAACAAGCTACTGACAAAAAAAACGAACCAGATTTGATAGCTTCCTTTACAGATCATGTAATGACAATGTCAATTGATGCAAATAGTATGGAATCTACCGCAACTAATGAGTGGGAAAAAATGGGTGAAGAGTTTGGCAAAGCTTTGGTAGAGCAAATGACCTTCAAACTTGAGTATGAGTTGAAAGGTAATGAAATTAAAATTCAGGATGCTGATGATGAAAATGAGTATGTCTATTTTGAGGCCTCTAAAGAAGATGACAAAATCATTTTCGATCCAATTAAAGACAAAAATAAAGATAATGATGCCACTAAGCTAACGCTATCGCCTTTTAAAAAGAAAAAAACAGATACAAGTAGAACTGAAGAATCTACAACAGTTAGTTCTACTATGACGTCGGTAGAAAAAGAACAAGAGGCTGCTAAAGAAGCTAAACAAAGTTACCAGTCGATTCTAGATGAATATACTAAAAAAATTAAAGACACTGCACCCAAACTAGTTGAAGAATATAAAACAGAAGCTTCAACTAATACAAATGGCGTTGATGGATTAGCAGAAATATCTAATAATAAAGTACAAGAATTAGCTAAAATTTCTAATGACGGTATTCAAAAAATGGCTGAAATCCATTTAAAAAGTGGTTCAGGTAAATACGTAGAATACGAAGAATGGGCAAACAAACTTACTGATATTTATATGAAAGAAGCAGAAGCAATTACTGATGCTTATATGGAATCTGCGATGAATTTATCTTACAATGCTTATTCAGAAGAAACTCCTCAAGATTATAATAATTATAATGGTGAAGCTCCTTCGAATTATCATGAAAAAAGCCAAAATAATTCTGAAAATCAAAATCAGCAAGATCAAAATCAGAATCAACAAGACCAAAACAATCAAACTGGTGAGCAATATATTACAGTTCAAAATGGCGAGGGACCTCCTCAAGTAGCAGCACGAGCCGGAATTTCTGTTGATCAATTGTATCAACTAAATGGTATTGATCCGAATAATTACTTGCTGTACCCAGGTCAACAATTAAGAATCAAATAGAAAAAAGCCCTGACCTCAACTAAGAGACCAGGGCTTTTCGTTTGCTATTTAATTAATCGTTCCCCACAATTTACCACGAACGCCATTTTGATAAGTTCGTACCGCCATGTAACGTTTTTGACCTGAATATGAAGTATATCTAATCCAAACATACCCGCCACTCTCTTTTTTAGCTTCATAGCTAACTGATTGCCCAGCTTTATATTGTGCTACAATGCTAGCTGTAGTTGTAGACGAACTTCTAACGTTAATGGTAGTTCCGGCCGTGAATGTAGCATATTCTTCAGTCCAACCACTAGTTGGGGGAACAGGCGGTTTTGGTTCTGGCGTTGCTGCCTTAACCATAGCCACGTAACGTCGAGTACCGCTATAACTCACGTAACTTAGCCAATCATAACCGTCAACATCTTTGTAAATCCGATCATAATTTACCGATTGACCTTTTTCATAAATTAAACCTGTGTCAACGCCGCTTACCCCAACACCATTTCTGATTTTTGTATCGACCGTAAAAGTGTAGCTACCATTTTTACTTTCGTAACTTGGCGCAGTAACCGGTGGCTTAACCTCGCCGCCATTGTTTCCACCACCATTACCGCCACCACTACCGCTGCCATCTTCGGGCAATCCAGTTTTCAGGTCTGCCGCTAATTGCGTTTTACTAATACCCATGCTTGCAAGGTACCCATAAGGATCGGTGTGGTCGCCAGCAATGTTCATTGTTAACCAATAGTGCGTTTTGATACCAGCTGTTGGGTAAGCCGTATCAAGCGTTAACGGAATATTATATTTTTTTGCCATATCCCGTGTCAGGTTTATATACACAGCATAATCTTTTTTAAACTGTGTTTTGTTGTTTGTTCGTGCTAACTCAATTTGCACGGGACTGTTTACGTTTGCTTCATAACTTCCCCCGCCCCACTGAATCAGCCCCGGAGGCGAAACTTGATACACCTTACCGGAATCCCCAACAACAAAACTAGTATATGCCTGTACATTTGCCCATTCGCGGTTAAAGTAAATGGCATTATTTACCGCGGGCGCAACACCGCCCGTTTCATGTAGGACAATGTATTTTGGATTTGTTTTTTGATTAATGCGGGTAGCATTATAGGTATAATCGATGGTATATGCGCTCGCAGATAGCCCAATACCCAAACTTGGTACTGCCATTGTCACCACTACTACTAGTGACATTAAAACACTTTTTAGCTTTTTCATATATAAACCTCCTAAAAATTTTTATAAAAAATAGCCCTCATAATGAGAGCTACTAATTAACTTATTTAATTTCTTTATCTTTTGGGCCTTGACTTTCTACATTGTCTTCAAAGGCATCTAACCATTTTTGAAGCCATGCAATTTTTAAACCTACCGCGTGCGCATTTTCTAAAATGCTACCAAATTCATAGAGGCACAAAAGCACTGTCCAAATTAACGCTACATTAATAGGTAGCGTAATACCTAAAAATGGTGCCAATTTGTCTAACCCCGCGGCAGCTATGATTGTCGCAAACGCAACGAATTTATAAAGCAGACCTTCTAAATTAATTGACGACATCCAGCTGTGACTCTTTAGCGCTTTGATATATCCTGTTATGATATCTAGCGCCACAAAAATAAGGTAGACTGCCATGACTGGCACTCCACCTCCAAATAGATAGTTCATTATTTGTGTATATCCTACTAACTTCATCATCGTTCCCTTC
>OLNH01000514.1_pt1 | contig 32299 bp, 34 predicted proteins | sample 1643101 | NCBI WGS metagenome assembly OLNH01 (sample SAMEA3136758, study PRJEB25190) | human gut metagenome | biome: human gut; feature: human-associated habitat; material: faeces | place: Austria | collected 2013
CATATTTAAGTCTTCTACACAAACATAAGCATACTGCTTGGCTGTCGCAGTTGACAGTTTGTGCAGATAATCTTTTCTCTGGTTCGAGGTATGCCGGCATATCCTGGCAATCCGCTCCTGCTGTTTTTTGTAATTCCTGCTACCGGGAACTTTATGACGCAGTTTCCGCTGCCTTTTCGCCAGCTTATTTTGTGCCATGCGATAATATCCCGGCATATTTTGACAATTGCCATTACTGTCCATGAAAAGGCCGGCAGACTTATAGTCAAGCCCAACAACCTGTTCTTCCGTCACCGGAGCCGGCGATGCTGGGGCTTCCTTATATTCAAAAAGTATGGAAATATAATAAGTACCATCCCCATACTGAGAGATTGTAGCTGATTTGATCTTCCAGCTTCTTTCCGGCAGGCGGTGAAGCACTGCCTTGACAGATCCTGCTTTTGGTATGCGGATCCTGCCGTCCTCTATACGGATCGAACCATTCTGGCAATTGGTCGTATAAGACTTCCGGCAGCGTTTCGCCGATTTGAATTTCGGAAAACCAATATTCTTATTACGGAAGAAGTTTTTATAAGCAGTCTGCAGATGCATCTGTACATTTGCAAGTGCAAGGCTGTCTACTTCTTTCAGGTAAGGATAAGTCTTCTTATACTGTGCCGGTGTCGTCTGTAACATCTTTTGTGTCTGTTGATAATATGTTATTTTATCTGCAAGCATCAGATTCCAGATCTTCCTGCAGCAGCCAAACGTTTTGGCAAACAAGACTTTTTGCTCTGCAGAAGGGTAGATCCGGTATTTGATCGCACGATTTTGCATAAGTACTCCTTCTTTTGTATTTTGTAATGATAAGTCAATTTTCTCAAATAATCTGTTATCCGTCAAATTTGTGGACAACATAATTACGGATTCATCCCGCTGCCTATAGAGGCAGGGAAAATCTCCTTGAATGTGTTAAAAAGAAGATCATTGCGGTTTTAAGAAAGTCTCTTTATGGGGCTTTCTTTTTTTTATTTTCCAGTTTAAAAATCATTCTATCTATAGAACATAATTTTACGGAAGAAATGGAGGGTAAATAAAATACTGTAATGTTCAACAGAACAAGTTTAACCGAAGAGCACACTAATACAATTTTAGGAGGACAACAAAATGAAGAGCAAATTAAAGATTTATACACCAAGCAGAACATTAACAAACAAAGAAGAAATCGAAAAGGAAATCCACCGGATCTCAAATGATGTCTACGACGTGAAGTGGGATTATCTGGCAAGGTACGCAAGGGAATGCGTTGATCCTTACGGCGAGGAGTATATTGTCGTCACCAGTCTATGCGTAGGTACACGCAGGGGTGAAAGAGGAAAGCTCTTTTTTGAGGTTCAGGCTTACGAAGGAAAGCTTAAAGACGCTTTCCGCGATGATACCACAATGTATCGTATTGACAAAACTCCGTTCGATGGGAACTGGGATACAGTAAAGGATAAGCTTATGCAGAAATCTTATTATGAAATGACAGAAGATGAGAAGTCCCCAATTTTTATTAAAAATCATCCTTTCTGCATAGAGGAACGAGCCAGGAAAGTATTCGGTGAAACGGATATCTTTGAATTTGCCGGATATATGTTGGAAGACGGTATGATGCTCAATTTTTCACATGAAGGATATCAGCGTGATGAGGATCATCGGATTATCGGTCAATTTTTCGAGAAGGCGCAGGGCTATGACGCGATCATGAAGTTCATGCGCCGTGGAAATATCCGCTGTTCCTGTGGAAGTTTTGGATACATGTTCAGTTTCATCAAGGAGCCGACTGAGGAGCAGATGAGGACTATGCAGAGAGCATATGACCAGTCTAGAGATTCTGATGGCGGGTTTTTACTTACAAAATGTAACAAAGATGGACGAATCATAGAACGATATACATCACCTTATCAGTATTTCGAACAAACTGCAGCATAGCCGGAAAGGAGATATACAATGATATCATTTAACTTTTCAATCGTTGTCGATAACGAAACGTACAAAGTTGGAGATATTGTAACAATCTCATTGTACGATACCACGAACCAGTACGATTATTTATACCAGGATGAAAATAAACCATACGAAAAGGCATGTACCGGGCGTATCGCGGGATTGACAACAGAAGAAATGACAATAGACTGTTCAGAAAAATATCAGTCTTGTATAACAACGCTGAAATTTAAAAACATCAATTCAATTTACAAAGTGAAGGAATAATAGGAGGATAATATATGGGACATCAAATCAACCATTACACAACAAAAGTAACAACAGAGAAAAATTTACAAGCATGGATCAGCCGGATTACAGACTGTGCATATGATCCACAGGAGAGCAGCTGTTATCATGGGAATCTGACTATACACAAAGACAAAGTGTACAAGGACTATAATGAAGCTCTCGCAGCCATAGAGGGATATGACAACGGCTGGTATGACGACCATGTTGTCATGTATTATGGGCTTTCTGATGAAGGACGGAAAAAGATACAGGAGTGGAATGAGAAAAGGGATGCCTATATCGAAGCTCATTCTATTCACAAGCGTACTTCCAAGTACATTGGTTGTGCCGGCTGTGGAAGCAAGTTATATCTTGGATATATCAGAGGCGAGAAATGCCCGCTTTGCAACACAGATCTTCGCCCGGAATCCACGATTGAGAAAATCAAGTGGTATGACGGGAAGATTAAGGAATGTGCCAAGAAGTATAGACAGGAATTCTGGCTGGCCAAGATTGAGTATCATTGTTAATCATTGACACCACATATGACACCAAGTATAATATAGAAAGGAATACAAATGTCAAAATGGGACAAATTAATAAAACGTATCCTGCTCTTATCAAATGATTTGAGATTCGATGAGCTAAGGAAAGTGTTGGAATCCTATGGATATGTCATGTATGCACCTCGAAATGGAAGCAGTCATTACACTTTTCGGAAACCAGGATATATGCCAATCACAATTCCAAAGCATGAACCAATCAAAAGAGTGTATGTAAAAATGGTCAAAGACGTTATAGAAAGTGAGGGTTTCAACCATGAAAGACTTTAATTATTATATGAATTTATCATATCGCATGGAAATCATCGAAGATCCTGACGAGGGAGGTTATGTTGTATCATTCCCTGATCTTCCAGGATGCCTTACTTGTGGAGAAACGATTTCAAGTGCAATCGAGAACGCAAAAGATGCAAAAGCAGCATGGATTGATGCCGCGCTTGAAAATGGTAATCTTATACCTGAACCTAATGAACTGGATAAGTATTCCGGTCAATTTAAAATCCGTATGCCAAAAAGCCTGCATCGTGCTTTGGCTGAACAATCACATAAAGAAGGAATCAGTATGAACCAATATTGCGTTTACCTTCTCGCTCAAAATAATGTCATATGCAAGAAAGTCGCAGCAACAATAAAAACATCCTAAATTCAAAACATATGGAGAATACAACATGAAAGATTTGACTATTAGTTATGAGAATGAAAACGGGCAAGTAATCCGGCAGGAATATGACCGGATATTCGATTTTACAGAGGAATTAGAAAGCGACAATCTTGATATTCCTATGTTGGATTATGGAAATGTGACTGCCACATTTTTCGAAAAACGAACTAAAAATTTCGATACAATAGATGACTTATATCATCATTGTGTTGAAATCATGAAGTGATTGAATATTGCAGTAACAAGAGAGCCTTTTCGTTATGAGGGCTTTCTTTTTTTTTATTTTTATACAAAAACATCATTCTATAGGTAGAACACAATTCCAGAAGAGAGGAGGATTAATTACATACTGTAATGTGTTCGAATACTATTAGGAGGATAACAATATGAAATTACTACTTAAAATTATAATTGCTTGTGCAGATGCAGGATTAGCAATATTCCTTACTTATCACCTTTTATTCAAGCCTGTTTGGAAAGTAATTTGTTCCATTTCAGGAGGATACTTTTCTTTTGATCTTGTACTTCTTGTGATTTTGAAATTTGCAATATTATTTGCATTTGTAGGGGTAAATGGATACATAATCGAAAAATGGAATTTTGGATAAGATTGCAAGGAGGATAACCATGGAAAAATGGAAAGAAGAGCTTACTACTTTATTAGAAAATGGATGTACAGATTCTGACATCGAAGATTTTGTGCAGAAGCATAAAGGAACAGATGGGAGAGAAATTTGGGATTTTGTCGGGGAATATTACGCACCGGAACGGTGCAAAGGTTGTAAACATATCCAAATGCTTGGAATGTATCCTTGCAATGTCTGCAGCCGTAACAGAATTAGTGAAGATCATTATGAATCTACACAAAAGAAAAAATACGAATTCACAGGCGAAACCAAAATTATAAAGTTATCCAGCAAAAAAATAATTCTTCACCGTATCCGCGCATTATATGATTTTGGACAGGTGAAAGCCGGAACGATTGGTGGCTGGATTGAGAAAGAAGAAAATCTATCTCACGATGGAGATGCATGGATTTTCGGAGATGCAAAAGTTTATGGCGATGCCAAGGTCTATGGCTATGCAGAAATCCGAGACCATGCAGAAATATTTGGTGCAGCAGAAATATACGGGAATGCAATCGTCAGAGATAAGGCACGGATTCATCATAATGTAAAGATTCATGATTTGGCCGAAGTATATGGAAACTCGTATATCTATGGATACGCTGAGATATATGGTGTATCTGCTGTTTATGGAAAAGCAGTTATTTCTGGAACAGTTAAAATATATGAGAAAGCAGAAGTCTTTGGTGATGCATGTATTTTTGGAGATGCTCGCATTCATGGAACTGCTCGGGTGTGCAAAAATACAGTTATTGAAAATAATGCAGATGTCTTTTTGAAAAATCATGTTCTAACAATAGACTTAGGAGAGCGTCAAAACCTGACTTTTTTCAGGGATAAAGATAACAAAATTTCTGTTAGATATGATTTCTTTTCTGGAAAAATTGATAAATTTATTGAGAAATTGGTGGAAGAATACGAAGATACAAAATATACAAAAGTATTCAATGCTGCCATTGAACTTGCTAAATTATATATTAATCTTGAAGACACTGAAAAAGAGGAAAGAGAGGCAATACCGTGCGATATGAAATAACAGTTATTATCGATTCAGACCCAGATTATACCAATGGAGACCAGATTGAAGACTTAAAAGATGATATTGAGATGACCATAGCGGACTATAATTGTTTCTGCCAAATTGGAGACATCAAAGTTCGCGAGATTGCAGAATAAGGGACATTACAGTATATTGCAAATGAGGAAGTTTTCAGAGTGAAGACTTCCTTTTTTTATTTTTAGTTCTAAAACTCATTCTATTGTTAGGACATATTTTTTACAGAAGAATGGAGGGATAAAAATATACTGTAATGTGTTCAATATCTTATTGGAGGATAACCATATGAAAAACAAATCTTATTATGTATGTGAAATTTGCGGGAAACAGTCTGAAGACAGAGAAGAGATTTTGACCTGCGAAGCAGCTCACTACGGACTTTCCATTGCCGAAAAGCAGCAGTGGGATAAAATGAAGAAAAAATGCCGTGTTGCTAGTTATGCTGTTAATGCCAACTGCAACGAACACACGAATCAGGCATACGAAGAAGCTATCGAAAATTGTTTACACTATGAAAAAGAACATCACATTCATGGACTGGTCACAAAAGAAAAATCTTTTGTTCCCGGAGATGTGGTATATGTTTCTAATCCAGATAAAGAATACGAAAAGAAGTATGTCCGCAGAGAACATAAGAGTTTCTTTGGAACTGTTATGAATGTTATTTTGCATGATTCTGAAACTTATGTAGAAGTAAATTTCCCCACTGTTCCCAATGGAAATACCGTGGAATGGTGTTACAGTGTCAAGGAATTATCACCGGCAGCAGAAATTAAGCATTTGACATTAGAAGAACTGGAGAACCGATTTAGAATTCAGGTATTTGCTAAATATTTATAACCAAAGACAAAACGGAGGGTTATTACAATGCTCTGGATCAGGCACACTACAGTAATATTGTAAAAGGAAGTCTCATTAGAAGGCTTTCTTTTTTTTATTTTTTATTTCAAAACTCACTCTATCTATAGAACATAATTTTACAGAAGAAATGGAGGATAATGAAATACTGTAATGTTCTAATAAAATATTTTGGAGGATAACCAATGAAAAAAGAAGAAATTATCCGGTATGTGAAGGAACATGCCACAGGAACCATTTTATCATTCCCAGACAGAGGCCCATGGGGAAATGCTAAATACCGCGGCAATTTCTCAGGCTGGATCCCTGCATCAATCCTTGTAAGGTATGGGTGCAGGTCCGTATCAGAGATATTTGCCGGCGGAGGTACAACATCGGATGTCTGCAGGGATCTGGAAATTCCTTACTGCGGTATAGACCTTAACCCAAATCCAGTTCGCACAGATATCAGTTCCATGGATATCCTGGATTATGGACGGGAGCTTCCAGACGGGTTCTACGAAGCAGATTTACAAATGCTGCATCCACCATATCCAGGTATCAATGATATTCATTATTCCAATGGAATGTGGCGGGATGATAAAGGACTTGCGAATGCAGATATCCAGGAAATGCCGTGGGATCAGGGCATGCATGCAGTTAACCAGGCAATCATGCGAGGATACGCTGCTATGCCGAAAGGCGCCTACCAAGCTGTTGTAGTCGGTGATATCAGACGGAAAGGAATCTTCCGGTCTATGCTGACCAATCTGACATTACCTGGCGAACAGATACAGATACTGGTCAAGGCTCAACATAACACGGTATCTGGGAATCGTACATACAACAATAATCAGTTCTTTTTTATTGAACATGAATTTGTTGTGATCACCAAAAAGCCCTCCGGTTATGAAATTGCATTTGTTGTACCACAACATTATACAATGGATATCCGGGACAGCCATAGCGCGACCTGGAAAGACGTGGTCTATGCAGTTTTACGACAGCTTGGCGCTTCAGCTTCCTTAGATAAGATTTATGAGGAAATCGAGCCACACAAGAAAGCGCAAGGGAATCCGCATTGGAAAGCTAAAGTCAGACAGACCTTACAGATGCTTGCTAAAACTGGAGCTGCTACACATGTTGCATATGGAAAATGGTGTGTTGCATAAGGAGAAGGACACGATGAGTAGAATGATACAAACAAATATGGGCGAAATGACATTAGAAGACTATCTGGATATTCGCGCATTAGAATATGGATTTGACAGTTACAAAGAATTGGAAAAAGCAGGACTTTCCATTGAAATTCCAGAAGTAAGTAAGGAAAAGGAGAATAACCATGATTGTTAATTTGACAGAAAAAGAACTGATTAATGCACAGGGGCTTGCAACAATCGGAGCATGAAGCTATTCTGTTGTCAAAAAAAAGGAGGATACCATGAGAACGATAGAAGATTTTATTTATACGGGAAATGTCAAAATCATAGCTTTACCTCAGCGCGAGATTTCGGATGAAAGTGTATATCCAGAAGTGGTCGGAAAAACAGGAAAAGTTGTGCGGATTTCAGGTGAAAAGGTCGGAGTCCTTATTGATGGAAAAGAAAATCCTTACAGCCGATATGGATGTTATTGGTTCACCGCGGAATGCCTAGAATTTGTTAACAAGGAGAATTCTATTGTCATGGACAGAACAATGGATATGGATTTATATAAGAAAGCAATGGAAGTTGGATATCTTTTCAATAAGAAGTATCAAAATGATTACCGAACAGAATACTGGACTGCAAGTGAAGGATGTAGTTATTTTTGTAAAAAGTTAATCCAGAAAGCAGAAAAATATGGATATAGCATGGAGGAAACTTTTGAGAAGTATGCAGAAAAAGTGATTAAGAAAGCAGCAAAAAATGAAGGTCACTTTAAAAATCACATGTGGGATGAATATTGCAAAGGTTTTCTTGCCGGACAAATCCTTGGGCTTCCAACAGAAGAAAACATGAAATTACTTGATAAAGCCGAGAAATTATGGGAAGACACAGAAAAATATGGATATTATCAAGAAGCCTTAGATGATGCAGTTAACAAGGAGGATAACTAGATGGAATTTATAATATGTTATACAGACAATAAGGGAAACAATGTCTGGGAGGAGATTATCGGTGAAGATGCAATGCAGCTTCGAATTGGCGAGCTGGCTGATGAGGAATTACATTGTTGCACAGATGCCATTATGGTCTTTGAAAGAACAACTCAATGGTAATCTTTGTTAATAAGAGCTACCATACAAAGAATTGAGCATTATAGTAGCAGAAGAAGTCTCTTTTTAAGGGGCTTCTTTTTTTGGGGATGAAATATTATGATGTTCTTATTTTTATTTTCCAGCATAATCATCACTCTATAGTTAGAACAAAGTTTTACAGAAGAGGGGAGGAAACATGCAAATACTGTAATGTTCGAATAAAAATTTGGAGGATAACCATATGATCATTAATTTAACAGAAAAAGAAATAAAAACTATTGACTACTGTTTACAGAGTAAACTGATTGATGTGAAGGGCCTTGCTGCAATTGGAGCTTGTGATCGTGCTGTTGTTGAACAAATGGAAGGCTTGATCCGAAAATTGGAAACAGAAGCAAAAGATGATTGCGGCTATGGAATTGTTGTGGATTTTATCAAATGGGATACGGACGGAGATCAGAAAGCATTAAAATTCCTTCCAAAAGAAGTTGGACTTCCATATGAATTCTTGCATATTCATGACCAGGAATTGACCGAGGATGTCATTGATAATATTTCGGAATATCTTGCATCAGAATATGGATACTGCCCGAAGAGTTTTCTGATTGAAGTAAAAGCAACTGTTACTATTCATAACAGAAAATAAGTTTTTTTACAGAATGGAAAAATGGAACGATGGATGTAGAATTATATAAGAAAGCAATGGAAGTTGTCCATCTTTTTAATACAAAATTATCAAATGATTATCGGACAAAATTGGACAAAAATGTCACTAACAAACTTTATACCCAAAGGAGATTATATGTATTATGAATTTAGGAAGACTGCTAGACAAAGACGAACTCGCAGCTGTAATTGATGATGGAAAAAATCTTGATATTAATATTTCCAAGATATCTGGATGTCCATACACAAGCATGGATGAATGTGAACAGAACTGTATGAAATACAGCGGCTGTTGGACCATTGCCTATGCAAACGATATCCTTGTTACTTATACTGATGAAGAGTGACCTGCTCGTAATTTGAATATTACAGAGCTTCTTGCTTCAACAATCGACGCTTAGAAAGCAAAAAAGGAAAACTTAGATCTCATATTTGGGATGAATATTGCAAAGGGTTTCTTGCCGGACAAATTCTTGGACGTCCAATAGAAGAAAAATATGATATTAGTCGATAGAGCCGAGAGACTATGGAAAGACGTTGACAAATATGGATATTATCAAGAAGCCTTAGAAGATGCAAGAGTCAGCTAGATAATTTAAGGAGGATAACCAAATGGAAAATGAGAATAAGATTATTACATTTGAAAATTTGATTAATCAATTACACAAACAAACTTTTGAGGATATAATTGAAGAATATAAAAAAGGAAGAGAAGAAGATTCTGTCCTAGTAGAATGCATAGAAAATCAAGTATATGATGATGAAGATTTGTACGAGTTCCTGGAAGAACTTGGTGCAGAAGTAATTGATTATAAATGTGGCTATGCACTTATTAAAACAGACAAAGATAAATATTATGAAGTTCCATATGAAGATTTTGAGAATCGTTTTGGCAACGATTTGCCGAATGAAACAATTCTGTTTTTTGATGCAGACAGAATTTATGATGTTACTGATAGTTGGTTGGATGTGTAAATCTCAATTAATAAACATCGTTAACATTACAGTAGCAAGAAAGTCTCTTTGCTGAGGCTTTCTTTTTTTTATTATCTGGCTGAAAAATCATTCTATCTATAGAACATAATTTTACAGAAGAAAGGAGGCAGAAAAATTTAATACTGTAATGTTCAAATAATAATTTTGGAGGACAACAATATGAACACATTTTATGGATTATGCGTAGATGACATAAAAGAATATAACCTTGTTACTATCTATGCACTTCTAGCCAAAACAAATAATTACAAAAAATGTGATTTGGATTGTAATCATGAAGTAAACTATCAAAAGGTGATGGACTGGATCGAGTCAAACCTAAAATCCGAGGAATATAATGGAATTGGTACGTTGATTTATAAAGGATTAAAAACCGAATGCGATATTCTTACAATCCGGTCTTACAGAGACAAAACTTATTTAGGTTTTCCTGTCACAGCTGCTAATTTTACAGACGCAGAACTAATAAACTGCAAGTTTATAAAAGAAACGTTTAAACAGCTGACAAACGAAAATATCACTGTGACTGTATGGAATCTTACAGACAGTATCCGTGATCAGGAAGATGATTTAATTCGAGCCGTAAGAAATGATGATGTGGAAGGAATCGAAGATTTTCTTGGATACGAGATTTCAGATGTTGTATTGGAAGAACTTGATTCACGATTAAGGGAAGTCATGAATCAAATGCCGGACGAAGAATATTCTTTATTCCTGGAAAAATACCATTTAATTCCAGAAAAATCAAATTCCAGTAATATTGATTATGACAAGATCCTCTGGGATATCTTGAAGAAACATAGGGGACATAAAGTCAGTATCGTTTCTTATGGAAATTATGATGATCCAGAAAATATATCTCTTGAATGTGAGGATTGTGGTGAAGTTATATTGGATGCAGAACTGTATACGATTTGTGCAAGAGAAAATGGTTAAAAATAATAGGATTGGAGGATAACAAATGAAATTACAAAATATGAAGAAAAAACGTGGAACAACAGAAATTGCAAGTGAAGGACAGATTCGTAACTTTGGAACAGAAGAAATTCCTCAGAGACTTTGTTCTAGTATTAATTATTCCTCGATTCTTTCCAGGCTCATTGTAGAGGCGGGGAAAAGATGTGAAGCTTATGCATCCGATCTTTTCATCAGTTGGGAGTCCATGCTGAATGATATCTCTAAAATAGAGGAGAACACGAATCTGACGTATTATTTCGGATTCCGTGACATGGGTGTAGATCACGAACTGTTTATCCAGACCCGTTTAGATTCCCCGGAAGCATATGGTGAGAAGCCTTTCGAATCCATTTTTCGTTTGGATGTAAAAGTGGATATGGAAAGGAATTGGCTGGGAATGGAATTGATACAGATACTGTAATTTCAATATTCAAGATATTGTTCTTAATCTAGGACATTACAGCATTAAGAGAGTCATTTTGGCTCTCTTTTTATTTTTCATTATATTTATCACTCTATATTTAGAACATAATATACACAGAAGAATGGAAGCTTAACAAAATACTGTGAATGTTCAATAAGTATTTGGAGGATAACCATATGGAACAATTAGAAAAAATTGCAGAAAAATATAATCTTAGGTATGAGAAATGGTCTGATCTGGTTGGGTATGAGACAGGCGAGAAACTATTGGCGCAGGATACTTCTAGTAATTGGCATCCTTGGCTGACCCGCACCGGACAAAGTATCTCGATAAGTACAGATCCGTTAATAAGATTATCAAACAGTAACCCGGATATCACCATGGAATTAGCCATTAAATTTGTGGCCGGAATCAATAAATGGTCCAAACAATATGACTATATTTTCCCTCTTCAGACCCTCATTCCATTTTACGAATGGAATAAAATTAAAAAGAATTCTAGAAATAATCTGAAAGTAGAACTTGGGGATATTACTCTTTCAAAGAAGCTTGTAAAGCAGATGGAAGACTTTGAATATCGAGAAGAAATTATAAGATGTATTTCTGACTACAAAATTTGCAGGTGGGGCAATACTGACGAGAAAAAGAGACAGGATAACGACTGTAATTTTTGTTTAGAGAATGAAATACGTGATTCTTTTGAGACAAGCCGTGGAATATTAAAAATTAAAACGGAGAGCAATCGTTCCTCTACTTATATTCGGCTTCTATAATCTAGAACCACGATTACGAATCAGGAGAAAAATGATGAGATTGGACTAATTCCACGTCATTACCATTCCATCGCATAAAAAGCGATCGATGAAACAAGAAGCTCCGACTTCTATAAGTTAGAGTAGTTCACAGAGGAGGATACCAAATGAATTATTATATTAGCGATTTACATTTATTTCATAACAAAATTATTGAAAAATACAACCGGCCTTTCGCCAGTATTGAAGAGATGCACGATTGTATCATCAGGAACTGGAGAAATACAGTCAAAAAAGATGACATTGTGTATGTATTAGGAGACCTTGGAATGTATCACGCACATGAGATAGCAGAAATTATCAGTTCTTTACCAGGCAACAAGATATTGATTACTGGGAACCATGATTTCTGGAATTTGAAACATGCGCCACTACGCAAGTGCTTTAAAGAAATCTCTACTTATAAAGAGATTATTGATGCAGGACGCAGGGTCGTACTTTTCCATTATCCAATTGAGGAATGGAATGGGTTTTATCGGGGATTTTATCATGTTCACGGACATGTGCATGATTCAGCAGATGGAGTCCCGTTAAGTAACCGTGAGCGGCGCTACAATGCTTGTGTGGAATTTTGCGATTACCGACCACTGACATTGGATGAACTGATTGCAAAGAACATACATATACAGGAAGAAGCACTGATTCGTGCCGTAAGAAATGATGATGTGGAAGGAATCGAAGATTTCCTTGGATACGAGATTTCAGATGTCGTTTTGGAAGAATTAGATTCCAGATTAAGGGAAGTCATGGATCAGATGCCGGAGGATGTCTACGAGTTGTTCCTAAAAAAATACCACTTATTGTAACAATTTGCAGAAATAAAAAAGGAGGCTTTAAGCTTCCTTTTTTATTTCTCTTTTTTCTTATATTTTTGCAATTCCTCACATAGTCCTGTATATCTGTACTTTCTTTTTCTATCCCTAAGCATATTAAAAAATACCCTTTTAGATCCCACAACACACACATATTTCTTTGCCCTTGTGATGGCTGTATAGATCAAATTCATTGTAGTGAATTCTGGGATGTACTGAGTCACAGGGATGACAACGACCGGATATTCAGACCCCTGACTCTTGTGTATGGTAATGGCATAAGCGAGAGCTAAGTCGTCACGGGATTTGACCGGATATTTTACGGTATAGCCGTCATCCATAAAGATCGTCCAGTAATCCTTGTCAGAATCATCATCATCTTCATAATACCCGGTTATCACCCCGATATCTCCATTGAACACTCCGGTCTGAGCATCGTTTTCATTCATTCGTTCTAAGTCATAATTGTTCCGCATCTGGATGACACGATCCCCGACCCGGAATCCATAGTGATCTTCGCCTTGTGGATTTAAGGTTTCCTGTAGCAGCAGATTCAGTTTATTCACCCCGGTCTCTCCGCGCCGCATCGGAGCAAGTACCTGGATTTCTTTTTCACCGGTCACGGCCGGAAGCTCTTTCTTTACATACCGGATCACTTTTTCCTGTGTCAACATGGTATCCTCACATCCGATAAAGAAAAAATCTTTCCTGTTGGACACATGGAGTGGTTCGTTATTCAATATATGATGAGCATTCAATACGATTTCGCTTTCTTCTTTCTGCCGGAAGATCTTTGTCAAGCGAATGACCGGACAGATCTCGGAATGGATCAGGTCTGCAAGAATGTTGCCAGGGCCTACGCTTGGAAGCTGATTCTCATCCCCGATCAAGATCAGTTTTGTACCCGGACGTAAAGCGCAGAGCAGGGAATACATTAAAGGCTGGTCAATCATGGAAGATTCATCAACAAGGACAGCATGATATGGCAGAGGATTGTTTGCATTGTATATGAATTTATTCTCAGCCGGATTGAAGGAGAGTAACCTGTGTATTGTGCTGGCATCCATGTGACAGCTTTCACTCATTCGCTTGGCAGCACGCCCGGTAGGGGCACATAACGCAATCTTAAGATGGAGGCTTTTTAATGCCCGGATAATGATACCTGTAGTAGCAGTCTTTCCAGTTCCGGGACCTCCGGTCAATACCATGAGCTGATTCTGTATAGAACAGAATATCGCTTCCCGTTGAGTTTCATGTAGCTCAATTCCAGCAGCCCGCTCCAGATTCTTTATTTGTTCCTCTGTGATGCATTTCTGCTGCGTTTCCTTGATCAATGCACAGAACATGAATGCAATATCTTGTTCCTGTTTATAAACTGGCTTTAAGTATACAGACGGAATGTTATTCCGATTAAGGAATGCAAGAGACTGCATAGAAGATGCAATCCTATGCAGCTTATCGTAGTCATTATATTGCAGCTCTTCTGATGCCTGGGAAATCAGGTAACTGACAGGGTAGTAAGTATGCCCGTCCGTCGTAGACTTCAATACATATTCAATACCTGCCTGCAGGCGGGATTCAGAATCTTTTTCAAAGCCGAGACCCATCGCAATCTCATCTGCCTTGCGGAACCCGATCCCATTCACCTGAGTCAGAAGATAAGGGTTCTTGTTAATGATGGATCTTGTTTTTTCACCAAATCGGTTGTAAATTTTAATACAATAGGCAGGAGAAATCCCGGCTCCGGCAAGGAATACCATGGTATTTTGCATTTCTTTTTTCTTCATCATTTCCCGATGGATACTGGCAGCTTTTACTTTGCCAATCCCTTTAATAGACATTAGTCTGCCCGGAGTATTTTCAATCACGTCCAGTGTTTTACTACCGAATTTATTAACAATATTTCTTGCATGTGTTTTTCCGATACCCCGGATCATGCCATTCTCCAGGAATGCAAGAATCTCATCTTTGGAGACTGGCAGATCGTTATAATAGCTGGAAATTGAAAGCTGCTCTCCATATTTTTCGTGCATGACGATCGTCCCGGATGCACGGATCACATCATTTTTTTCAAGGGAAGGGAAACTGCCGACGGCTGTATAATTCTCTTTTCCGAACCCGTGGAAGGAAAAGACAGTATATCCGCTGTTCTCTGCATGAAAAAATATTCTGTTGACACGGATTCTTACATCCTTCACTTCTGTTCCTATCTGCATGTTTCTCTTCCTTTCTTTTTTTTGTATATTTTCTTTTGTCCATATTATCTCAGAAACGCTGAGATCTGACAAAGTTCCGGACAACTATTTTCCGGATGTCTCCTGTTCATTCTGCACATTTGTATCAGCAGAAGATGAGGCTGTGTCAGATTGCGGCTCTTCAGTATCGGACGTATTCTCAGATGTCTGTCCGAATGTCCGGAAGGAATTTCCACACAGTTCGATCATCTCATCACTTACGGTTCCGGCTTCATAATCGAACGTAACAAAATACATAGCTTTTCCAGTCGCATAGCCATAAACAGTTTCCTGGTACTGGACATTATCAATGATATAAGTGCATTTTGCTGTGGCAGTTTCCTTGGAATTATCATAGGAATTCATCATGAATCCGCTCTGCCCGGTATTTAATATCTTTGCCATATCCGTAGCAGTCACGCTGTCAAAATAAGAAGTATTGTTTGTCATCATCAGTGTTTCAGATGCACCAGTATCGCCATCGGTGGCAACAACTGCATTTCCAGACGCGCCCAGTGTCCAGGCGGCAGGAATCATTACTTCAAATCCGGCCTGATCATTGTAATACATTGCATAATCTGCAGGTATCTCATTCGCCCTCTGCCATGCAAAAGAATTTAAGATCAGTTCGTAATAAGGCTTGATCTTCTCGTAATTCTCATCATTGAATGTACAGACAAGCTTAATGATATTGTCCCTGTCCCAGTATACTTCCTCGATATAATCATAGGTGCTATTCTGAAAATCCTGATACATCAGTTCATAGCTGGAAGTGGTCTTTTTATCAAAGCTAACAAATGTTTTTCCGTCATCTGCGATCTTTGCGGAAAGCGTGGTCTGACTCTCATTATTGACAGCCGGGTCATAATCCAGCACCTGTACCTGCAGGGAAGATGCAGATGCACTGTGGACGAATGTGGGATAACCGCCTTTTGTGACCTGTTCCCAGTCTTTTGGAATGCTCAGAGAAAAATGGTGTTCGTTATCTGTGTAAATTTCTGTTTCCACATCCAATTTCTTTGATTCATCCTCTTTGCTGTCTTTTGTCTCTACTTTATTTGAGTCTTGGTAGACTGCTAATTTATCTTGTCCTTTCTGGGAAAATATCGTGAACAGCATGGACAGTATCACGATCACTCCCAGGATCAATATATAGGGGTTTTGTCCCCTCGGATAATGTCTTTTCAATTATCTTACTCCTTTCTCAAACGAATTTAATTTTTTTAGCTCCACTGACGAGCATCACTATCGAATACAAAAGGAACAGATCTGGACTTTTCTCGGCTTCATTAGCCATTTACAGATCATAGTACTCCTTTGGCGAATGAATTCACGGTTAAGCATCACACTCCCTCTAATATATATAATAGTCTTAAGCTATTCTTTATATATATCTAGATAATCTTATTATTTTCTTTATATATCTAGATAGTCTTATGCTATTCATTATATACCTAGATAACACCTAGACTTTTCCTTTGCTCTTAAGACAGAGTAGTGACTGCCGCTCCGTATCAGGTCTGTAGTAAGGGTAGTGGCCTTATTCCCAAGCCTCCCGTTCAGCAGAAACTCCTGCTTTGCAACAGGGCCGGCTTGCCGTCCACATCCTTCAAGACCCTCGAACCACAGGGAACCGTCCGTTCTGCCAACACCGCTGCGCCTGAAACCCTTCAGGAGATTAGCAGATGACTGGAACCTGTGATACCGCTGAATGGAAAAACAGTAACGTGGCGCATGCAGCTGTAACAGCAGCATCTCCGCCGGCTTTTCCCGATATCCTCGACTGTCTCCGAGGCGGAGAGATTCCCTACGCACGCCGAATCTGTCAGACAATTTCGGCATGGAAGGGATCACATAAAAACAAATCAAAATAATTAAAAATAATTCAAAAACAATTCAAAATTCGATTTCATCATTCAATAAAAATTTGTTTTAGAACAATAATTAGAGGACCTGCACACCTTGATTCTCTTTACGCATCGCACCCTTGTAGTGGTATTACTTTACCGCTTACTGTTCGATCCGGGATAAACCCTGCGATTCCACCGGACATTTCAAGCATTTAAGCTTCGGCAGCCCCCGCCGTGTCGTCCCCTGGTGGAGGAAGTCCATGCTGTGTTTTCTCCTGCTCAGGTTCGTGCGTAGTTTCTCCGCCGACGGGGACAAGATCCCAATGCCGAGATATGGCTCGCAACACCGGCAGCCTGAAGAACAGACTGCAGACATGTATTCAATTTTTCTGGACTTTTTGCATTCTTAGTAAAAATATTTTGATCCGCCTGCACGCTGGGATATCTTTAGCTCAACAGCACGTCGTCTATTGCCGGACCCGTCAGTGGGTACAGCGCAAATCATACACAGATATGTGCTTATCTATAGTATGGAAAAACATGCGCGCAGTTGTGACAGAAAAAAGAAAAAAAGATTATGATTGTGCAAAGTGCATAAAATGTATGCGTTAGATTTGGCTGATAATCATAAAATGATATTTTCCATTTTTCTATTTTCTCCCTAAAAATGCATTCTAATAGTAAAAGCAAAAGGAGGAGACGAAAATGGCAGAACATCAGTTATTTAATGCATTGGAAGCAAATGATGTTACGATATATACCCCGGACAATTTCGATTTACAGATGTTTATCGATCATGTGTTAGACGGTACAGACGAGATCCGGACATTATGTTCATTGGACGATCCCAATATCAAACTGGATTTCACCCGGGAATATAACTATAAAACAGGAAAAGAATTTATCAGCATAGATGCGCACGACGGACTTTCCGGTAAAAATCTTTTATCCCAAAGTGATCGCGGATATACGACCGGACACATCAATGAAGTAAAAGCGTTCATGGAAGAGAACTTTTCCGGAGGTTTTTTTGATGAAGACCTGGCAGCAAGCCGAATCGATGGATATGAAGAATTAGCTGATTATGATTTTGAGGAATATATGACGGTCATGGATGAATACGGGGAAGCTTGGGTGGAGCCGGAAGAATCTGGCATGACTATGCCGGTCACGATAGAACAGATTCCTGAAACACCTAAGCTTGATCTGGAAGGAAAAACACTCGAGCAGCAGGCCAAAGTCGTAAAGGCTGTTGGCGATAAGCTTGTCCCTGAAATTCTTCATAATTATTTCAGTGCCATGGAATATGCAATTAAAGAAGATGCGATGTTAAGACCAATGATGGAGGAGATGAGAAATCCTTCTGATGAGTTAAAAGGGTTTTTAGAAAAAATCCCGTCCAATCTGGCATCGGCTGTGGATCATGGTTTCATCCCGCCGGTCATGCGGGAAGGGTATGTTGGAAGACCGGATGCTGTTCCAGTTCTTACGTCGAATCTAGTCCAGGAAATCCGTGAAAAGTATGACCCGGAATTTGGCAAGGTATGCGGTGTAGACACCACGACCTTTTATACCGGTGCTTCTGCTAAGGAATCCGGAGTGGAGGCAAATGTAGCTGTCATTCCAATCTCTTATGACGCGATCAAACCGTATGTAGAAGGCGCAAGGTTCAAGGAATCAGATATTCTTTCTGTCCGTGTAATCAAGGATTTTGGAGATACCATGGATGTTCAGGGGAAACCGTTCCATGTAACGAATCTTGATACTTTTGAAGTCCGTTTTAAAGGGGAAAACGGAAAACCGGAAGTCCACACCTGTACATTGGTCGTGGATGATATGGGTGTCTGCCGTGGAAATTTACATTATATTGCATCAGACAGAGACCATTGTTTTAGTATGTTCCCGGACGGGACGACAGGTGTATCAAAAAAACAGTTCGATGCCATGAAGTTCGAACCTTTAGACCGGACGAATCCGGATAACAAGGGACATATCAAGGATATCCAGGATATAGACAGTTTCCGGCAGGAAGTGAATGACCGTATTCCGGGATTCCTCGACCAGTTTAACAAGGAATATTATGACGGACTGGAAAAACGTCCGGATGACGGCGGTTACAGCAGAAAAGAATATATCCGTGGAAAAGAAATGTATCTGGAATCCCAGGCCGGCTCCCTTCGTGATACCGTGAACATTGTAGGCCTTTATAAGGAGAAATTAAATGCTGACCTTGTCCATGCAAGGGGCGCTGCAGTAGAAAAGATCCAGGAAATCGTAGACCTGAAACATGATATGGATAAGCTGTCACCTGATTCTCGCGTATCAAATGGATTAGCCGGTAACATGGAAAAGTTAAAAACAGAATATGCAGATAAATTTAACATTTACAGGGATACTCTGGCAAAATATAAGGATACAGAAAAGACTTATAGCAAAATCAAAGATTCTTACAAAGAGTTTCAGGAAAAAAGAGAGGAAGTCTCTAAGGAGAATCACCGTTTATTTCAGAATGAGTCAACGAATGGAGATAAAATTGAAAAAGAACTTACTCCATCAGAAAGATTTGGGCTTCTTTGTGAGAATGCCTGTATCCGGGAAAACATGAATCCATCTTGGTCCAGTATTGATGTTGAAAAAATCCAGGACAAATATGAAAAGGTCGTAAAGGAATCTATTGATACGATCAGGGATGTTGTAAAGGAATATAATCAGGGGACAGACGTGGAATCTGAAAAGATCAATTTCGGAGATCTGGATGGAGCTGGCGGGGAAATACTTTCATCTGGACCATCAACCAAGGATGGATTCCAAATCCTGGCAGATGAGGTGAGAGGCGGAAAAGAAATCGGTGAAGCCTATAACCCGAGATTGGATCAAGAAGGAAATAAGCGTTTTACTGAAGCAAATTTTGGGGCTGCTTCCAATGATCCGAGTGTTAAAGCTAACTTATCAAATATTGATGCACAAGAAAAAGCGAAAGGTTCACAATATACGAGAGAAGAGGTCTACAATAATTTTAAAAATCAAGGGATTAAGGACGGATGTGGTGACATTGCGTTGGGAAAAGCCGCCCATGATTATAAAGGATCTATTGCAGATTTTAAAATTGAAGGTATCCCGGACGCCATTGATGTAAAAGACATCCTGAAGTCTGTTGAGAATAAAGTGACCGGCATGAAAGACGAAAAATCTGATGTAGAAAAAAAGGAAAGACAAGATTCTGTAGAAAAAAAAGAAGATGCTGATGAAATAAAAGCAAAAGATTCCACAGATCAGGATGAGCAAAATGAACAGAATCATCAGGATACAGACAAAGATAAGAATAGCTTTGACCAAAAAGTTGGAAGAGCCATGCATGGGGCTTACGGAAAGATCAATGTAGACAAAAAAGTCGAATTGTCAAAGGCAAAAGCACAGCAGTTCGAAAAAGAAGCCGAACAGGAAATAAAAGACTCTGATAAGTTACAAATGGAAAAAGAAGCAAAAGAAGAAAGTGCCGGTGATCCAGATAAGTATAAAGAAATCTATGAGAAAAAACTCAGTGATAAAGCGGCGGAAATCTATCAATCCAAAGCAGAGGCACATAAAGTGAAACTGGATGAAATCAAGAACGATATTTTGCGTTACAAAGATAAGATGGATTCATTTTCTTATCTGCCATCTAAAAGCATGATGAAACATTCTGGTTTTCAGTTAGCAAAAGTAGAATATGATTGTGCAATCCGCATGTACGAAAAAATGGGCGGGAAAATAGGAGAGGATTGCTTTGTGGCTAAAAGTTTATCAGCAAGTGAAATGTTTATGACAAAATCAGAATTAATGAATTCCAACTATGCTGCTACAATGCTCTTTGATAAGTTTTCGGGCTTCAGTACCAATGCCAATATCCGTTCTATTCATATCGATAAAGATGGAAACCGGATCCGTAGTTATTCTCCGGGATTTTCGAGTTATGTAGAAAATGGATCAGCTTTATTTGAAGCATTAAATGCGCCTGTCGCATATCTGGATTACGCATTCTTTAAACTTTTTAATTTAGACCCAACAGCGGAAGATTTTGAAAATCGGATTCGGGATGCTGAGAAAACGACAGTGAAGGAAGTACTCAGTGAATTCAAGGATCGTGTAGAAAAGTTCTTTTTCAAACAGGAAGAAAAGAATGATGTCGAGAAAGCAGAAAAGGATAACATCGAAAAAGAACAGGAAGAGAAAGATCCAGTAGACAAGGATGAAAAAGATCAGGCCGTAAAAGATGAGAAGGACTCAGCTATTAAAGATGAAAAAGACTCTCCTGTAAAAGAAGAAAAAGAAGATATCGATAAAAAAGAAGAGGATACTGAAATCAAAGAGAAAGATAGCGTCGGTAAAGATTCTGATGACCGTATATTCAGGAACGAAGAGTCTGATACGAAAGAAGACATGTCAGATAAGCATATGCAGGATTCTGTTGAAAAGAGCAAAAATGAAGATACTGCAAAAGAAGAAAAAGCAGATACCGATAAAGAAAAATATCTGGATACGGAGAAGAAAGAACAGGACGCTTCCGACAAGGACGAAAAGTCCCGGCTGGAAAAAGAAGATATTGGCAAAGAAAGACCACAGGATATCGAAAAGAAAGGAGAAGACCCCACTGATAAAAAACGGGATACTATTGACAGAGATAAAAAGGATCAGACAGAAAAAGAAGAAAAGGATTCAGCAGATAAAAAAGAAGAAAATTTAGTAGAAAAAACAGAAGTGGACCGTACTGAGAAAAAAGAAGATGTGGAGAAAACAGAATCACAGGATACCGAAAAAAAGAATGAAGATCCGTCGGATAAAAACGAAAAAGAACAAGTAGAAAAGAAAGAAAGCGATCCTGATACAAAAACAGAAAAAGACACTACTGACAAAGACGAAAAAGATAAGATTGACAAGGACGATAATAATTCTGTTGGTAAGAATGAAGACAAGACAGAGAAATACGAAGACGACAAGATTGAAAAAAATGAAGAGGATCTTTCTTCTAAAGAAGAACAAAATGATCTGGAAAGAACGGAAGATGAACAATCTGTAAAAGATACTGCCATTCAGTCAGAGACTGATCTTCAGGTAGAAACGAAGGAAACGGATGACCTGGATAACCTGGAACATACAGAGGATACGCATGATATTGAATCAGAAGAACGGCAAGTAAAAGAAGATGCAATGCTCTCTGATCCTGAAACCATATTGCAGCCAGATGTTTCCACAAATCCAGAGGAAGATCAGGATGATGATCACATGGAGGCTGGCAAAGAAACAGGAAAAACAGACACAGATGCAGATTTTCTTAGTGACATTAAAGACCGTATCATGGATGTGATCGATGCAAAAGAAGAGCTGAATGAAGTGATCCAAGATATTATTGACAGAAGTTTGGATGGTCTTGATCCCATAGATCTTTTTGATTCCATGACAGACAGTTTTGCGGACTCCATTATTTCTGGAGAAGCAGATCCGGACTCCATTGGCGACATTCTGTATGAATATGCAGAAACGTTTACAGATCCTGTAATAGAATTTGTAGACTCTGCCTTAGATAAACTTGCGGACCTTGGGGTATCTTCTGATTTTATCTCAGATGTAGAAGGACACATTGCAGATATTTTTGAACAGATTGATGGGCCGTTTGAAAATACATTAAGCGGTGAGTATGAGGGTATTACTTTTACACCTGCTGAGGATATATCTGGAAATGATTTTGAGTTTAGCAGGATAAATGATCTGGAAATGTCCGGGATTGACCAGTTCCAGGCTTTTGATTCTGTTACCGGAGATGAATTCTTTGGACAGAATGATCTGTCTTCTGACTTAGGGTATATGGAAAATACAGCAGAAGATTTTATGAATGACAGTCTTACGGATGTAGAGATGGATATTTGTCAATCCATCAATGATGTTATGAATAACTTAACAGACCAGGGGATTGATATTGATTCTGCAGACAATCAAGTCCTGTGGGATTCTATTCAGGATCAGATTACCAATGATGCAGTCAATGGCATGGATATCAGAGATCCGGATTATATCCAAAGCACGACTGATGAATCTATGCATTTGGTCGATAAAATGAATGATGGGTTAAACGATATGGATCAGATGAATGATGTCGATTTCAGCCATTCAAATGATACAAGTTACCAGGATAATTATCAGTATCAAGATACGGATGGCAATTTTAGTATGGATGATCAGTCTTTCAATGGCAGTGATCTGAGTGATCTCGGAGAAAAAGGTGAAGAAGCTATTGAGGCAATTGCTAAGTTGTTAATCTAATAAGCCAGAAGGAGGAAATCAGATGAGCAGTTACATTGGATTATTTGTTGCTTTAGTTTCTTTTATTATCGGGAGTATGATAGGGTTTTTTTTGATGATCCCCGTATTTTATTACGCTCCAGCAAGAAAAACAAGAAAGTCCCAGAGGACTTACCATGCAGAAAACGAAAAGGCTTTAAAGCAGATCGCAGCCAGGGAAGATACTGATCTTGAAGACGAGGACTTCTTTGAAGAATTATCTAAAGACCAGTCGGAAAATGAATATAAAACGTCATCGGAACAGACAGGTCTTCTGAAAAAACGATTGGGTAAAGAACGGGAGTCCTGGACTGATTTTAACTGTACCTGTGACGAGGTGGATGAAAATGAATACATCAGAAAATCCAGAAAACAGGGAGAATCATCCTACCATTACGCAAAAACAAAAAAATAGTGTATTTTGTCATACTATACATGAGGGGAACTGCTTGTATGCCTGTATTTTTTTGGATTACTGTTCTTGCATCTCTTATTGTTTTTTGACAGGCACAGCATCTCCTCATTTTGGGTAAAACGGAGGAATTGATTTGGCAGATATCAAACTTACAAAGGACTGTTATGTTCCAAAGGAAAATATAAACTTTTATGTGGCTTACGAATCGAATGCAGTAAAGAGCGATGTCCGTAAAAAGAGAAGAGATCAGCTGGTATTCGATTATACGAACGGAAAAAAAATACTGTCCGTAGTATATTTGAAAACAGGGCACCTGATCATTACAAATACTTCAGCAGCAACAATCAGCCAAAGGATCATTGCTGCTGAATCAGGAAGGGGATAAGAATATGTATGTAAATCTTGGACTGACATTTTTCGTGTTTGGGTTGATTTTTGGAGCAGTCAGTGTACCTGGAATTTATTTTTGGAAAAAACGAAGAAAATTTGGGAAAAAGCACGGGTTCCGAAGGGGGATGGCTGCTGGAATCCCGCAGGCAGATGCTTCCATGCTCGGACATGACAAGAAAGAACATTCGGCAGAAAAATTTTAAGGCTCTCGACAGGAGAGCCTTTTTTCTATGTTTCAGGATCGCACCTGACCGGAATAGATGTGGCAAGATAAAACTCAGATGCGGGATTGAATACAAACATTTTATTTTCCAGTTCATAATGATTGACCAAATGATATAATCTGGAATGAAAGACCATGTATCCACCCGTTTTTGGAAAGTCTATCCGGAATCGGTAATCTGTTTCTGTCATTTCTTTGGTATAGATCGTCAGTGTCTTACTGACTCTCGAAATGGAAATGTAAGCAAAATCTTTAATTTCTGTGAAATTGACAAATTCAACAACTGGAAACTTTCTTAATTTGATATAACAGTAATTCATAAAATCCCTCCTTTTTGTTATCCTGCAGGCCGATATATGACCGTAATTTCCAATTTCTTCCATATTCATCATTTTATCACAAAAATAATAAACATAAACATTAAATCACAGGAATCACCTCCATTTAAAAATTTATAATCTTATATATAGTGTGATTAAAGTTATTTTGAAAATGGCTTTCTGGACAGCGTATTTTTTACGTGATTTTCCATTCTATAAATAGAGACAGATGGAAATCTGTAACGGGAAATAGTAAAGAAAGGAGTAAAAGGCATAGATCCCGTATTTTTCTGATATGCTTTATAAGTAAGATAAATGGATACAAAATTTTTACGCAGGCTTTTTGCGGTATCTGCATTTGGAATTCTTGCAGGTGTCCAATGCATACCGGTATCAGCCAGTTCGGGTTCTTTAAGTATCAGCCAGAGTGTTGACAAAATTTCTGGGAAAAGTCAGGATCAGGAATATGTTTTTGATTTCGTTTCCGATGGAAAGACCAGTTATAGTGATGGTACAAAACTGAAAATCCATATTGCAAAGGGATATACACCGTCTTCCTTTTCTGTTGGAGACTGGAGCAATTACGAGGGCAGTTTAAAATACACAGTCTATGGAATCAATGACAATGATGTTCTCGCAGAGGCGGATGTGTCCGAAAATGATGTGATCGATTTGAGCGGATATACAAATATCAGCGGGATTGATGTAATGGCAGAGGAATCTGTATCTGAAAATACAAATATTTCGGATACATCCATTTCTGGAACTTTGAATGCAGAAGAAACGGGCCGTTCATATAAGATAAATGCGGCTTACCTGAAAGCAGATGGAAATGGGGGATATGAACCGATTTCAGAAGCTGAAAAAGAGACTGACTGCTCCTATTATCAGTTCTCAAAACCGGTATTAACAGCTAATCCAACAACTGCAGGACAGTTAGACGCAGTGAATGCCGTACTGTCAGGAATAAGCGGAGAAGGTAATTTGGGAATACAGTCATTTACGATTAAAATGAACATTCCATCCAGAATGATCACTGACCGGATCTATCTCCCGCAATTTGAGAATGCATCCATGACGCTGTATGTAGATGGAACAGAGCGCAAGATCAACGAGGACGATTCCTACAATGTCAACAGTAAAGTCACATCCATAGAGGTGGCGGTCTCTGTGAATGGTGAGCTTAAACAAACAAGGGATATGACCGTTGAAATGCGTAATACCTCTGCAATAGCAGGTGATGAAAAAATCAGTGCCTCTATAAGTGGCAGGCTGGAAGATAATACATCAGTGACTGCTGTGCCGGATAGCGCATCATTTCACTGTAACGGCTCTACTGTTGTACCAGATCCAGAACCGGATCCAGAACCGGATCCAGAACCAGATCCTGGAACAGATCCAATCGTTAAACCAGATCCGAAACCGTCTAATCCTAGCACAAAGCCATCCACGGTCATTCCGGGCAACAAAACGGATAGCACAAAGGATAATAATACACAGTCGGGAAAAACAGAAACAAATAAGATTGTCGATTTTAGCGGTCTTAATCTGGTCAGCACAAAAGCAGACGGTACAGAACCAATTATGGCATCTGTGATGCAGTCAGATTCTCTTAGAACGGATGCTCTGCGAGCTTCGACCGGCGACCGGGTACAGTCCACAAAGGTCTATGATTTCACTGATAAAGGTTCAGCGACTGATTCAGAGACAGAAGAATTTTCTGCAACGGCTACTATAGATGATAAAGACAATAAGCCAGCAGACAGTATCAAAAAATCATCTAAGGAAAAAGCAGAAGAGAAGGTAAAGAACACGCTTTCTACGAATCACTTCTTACAGATCATGCTATTGATCTTAGCAATCCTGCTCATCATGGGCGCTGTGATTTACTTTATCTTCCGAGAAAATGGAAAGGATCGTTGTGAAGAGGTTTCAGAACCTATTGTCAATGACGGACTTCCAAATGAATATAAGAACTTATCAGATGCAGAGATCTTAAAAGATGAAGGAGAGATTGAGACAGAACCTGATAAAAAAAATCAGGAATCCGATACGGGACCAAGTAAGGAATCGTAATTTATTACAAAATAGAAAATGTAACTAATTAATCACGGGGTTAACACACATGAAGAGAACGGGTATTTGTTTTGGACTCGTTCTCTTTTTTTGTATTAATATATATATAAAGGACAATTCCCGGTCAGTTTCCAGGATTGTCCTTCTTGCTGCAAGGTGCGCATGTCAGTTCATGTTTTTCGGCGCAACACCCATTGCCATTGCTTATTTATTTAACGTATTCATGATCATTGCCAGGTTTTCAGGATCCATGTTATCTAACGCCTCCTGCGTCATAACATGCGCGACAATCAAGAATGTAAAAAAGAATGTTGGAAGATGGCGTTCCTTTGCCGAACCTTCGATTCTTTTTAAGTATTTTGCAAGGATCCGCCTGGAAATTTTGACTTCCGCACGGTTCAGTTTTATAGATTTTCCATTTATCTTATATGTCATGCTGCACTACCTCCTTTTGTTTCTTCTAAATCAGTCAGAAAACGCCCAAAGTGATAATAAAGTGAGTTTCTTTCTGCATCAGGAAGCGAATGATGCAGGTAATCAATAGGGTATTCATAGAATTCACAGCAGGGGGCATACAGTTTACACTCTTTTAAGAATGCAACTGCCTGGAGCCGGTCTGAAAAATATTCATACAATTCCTGAATGTTTTTAAATACAAGATCGCGGTTGATCGCATATTGCAGACAGATATTTGCATTTAAAAGTCCATTCGCTTCAGAAAAGAAATTCTTTGGGAACTTCATTACGATTCCCTGTCTGACCTTTTCATATACTCTAAGTACCAGCTGTTTTTGATTGATGTGAATGGTGTCCGGATACATCATCCATGCAAGGTAAAAAAGGTCAGTCCGTTTATCAAGCTCTGGTGGAAACTCAATTCTGTTTAACGGCTTCCTGAGATGCAGGATGTTCATAAGTTCTGGGGTTGTATAATCCCTTACCATTTCCGGAGTCCATCCAAGGATGTCCTCAAAAGCAAAGCGGAAAACACTGCAGGCGCTTTTCTGCAGAGTTGCTTTTCCCATGTAGGAGGATGTGAAATCCTTTCGTTTTTTTAACAAGATTTCCTCATATTCCATGAGAAGTCCAATATTTTCTAGTCGTGATTCTCGCATACTTGATGCTCCTTTCAAAAACGTATCTAGTAATAGTATGGAAAATTTTTACAGGATTCCCACTATATTTTTTTATTTTTCATCAAAAAACTCATACTAAAAGAAAAAGGAGGTTTTTTCATGAAATATAAACAGATTACAGCTTTGTTATTATGTACCAGTCTGATGTTTCCGTCAGTCCCTGCTTTTGCCGCTGAAGAACTCGTAGCAATTTCTGCGGAGACCGGTATGACAACAGACGGCTCTGCCTTGGAAAGCGGCAATACAACTGAAGCTGAAAATCAGACAAGTACTGGAAGTTTGTTAAACGCGGATTTTGACGGGATTTTTTCAGATATGTCAAACTCTTTGTTGAATGGACAGTCCCTGACCTTATCTGATGTAATCCAGAATAATTCTAATCTAAAGCTTTCTACAGACAGCAAGTTCGATATGTCAGATATGAACTTGATCTCCAGTACAGCAGTAGATATGGGGCTTGTAAATATGCAGTATCAGAACCTGTCTGCAAGTCTTTCGGATTCTTTTAATGGAATGGATTTAAGTGGAAAATCACAGAATTGTATGTCTTTATTTGACAATACCTATGGAGGGATTGCAGAGCAGCTGTCATTAAGTGAACCACAGCTCCCGGAAGGATTTACGGTATCGAACATGATCGATTCTGCAAGCAGCGCAGTTAACTCCATGTATTCTTCCGCATCAAATTCAGGATCTTTTTCATCTATTAAGGGTTCGGTCAGTATCGGAAAAATATTTTCCGCAGCAAACGCCGGACTCAGCATGCCGTCACTGGCATCAGATGCAGAATTGAAAAGCACAATCGCGGGACTTGACAGCGTGAATTATTCCAAGGCATATAATTCATACCTTACATCTAAAATAGATGTAAAATCTCACACAAAAAATGCAAGCCAGTTATCAGACCAGACAAATCAGAGCTTTCTGAATATTGTAGATATGTCCGATGCATGCATGAACTTAGATGGATCTATCAATCAGGACAACTTAAAAGACTCAATCAGTAATGTGGATGATATGTTCACAGACGTAACAAATGCAAAATATGACACATTATTAACAAGAATTAAATATAATACAGGAAATATTATAAATGATTTAAGTGAAGCACTTGGTATCAGCGGGAACAAGGATAAAAAGAACAAAGGCAAAGCAACAACAAGCGGCAGTGCTGCTGAAAAAGCAATCGAGAAAGGATTGAGTCATGGATTTGCACAATAAAAATAGGGCTGTTTTTACAGCCTTATTTTTTTGTCCAAAAGTGATACAGAAAGTATGTTTTTTACCATTCTAATAATAAAGATACTAGAAAGCGAGGAGTTTTTAATGGAAATCATCTGTACCTATGATGAATATGACCGTTTTGAAGAGGTATTTCATCAGATGGATTATCAGGCTGGCGAATATGTCCCTGATACAGTCGAATTGGAGGAGGAGATTCTTCCAAACCTGAAAAAATATATTACTTTCCTGATGTGGATCGATACAACCGGGGTTCAGAATAAAGAGAATCGATACGTTCGTAAGCTTATCCATAATATTCTTTTGGAAAACATTACTCTGGTTGATGAACTTCCGGAAAGATGCCAGGAAGCGAAGAAAGGAAAGAAATCATGATCACAATTTATGCAGAAAAACCGGATGTTGGAACAAAAATTGCTGCAGCCCTGGATGGTATCATGTTAGACTCCGGAAAGAAAGTTACATTTGAAGAACTTGGAAATTATGAAAAGCAGATCAAAGCGCTCAGAAGCAAACAGGGATACTTAAGGATCCGATACCAAGGGAAGGATGCGGTCGTTACCTGGGGATATGGACATATGTGCGGGTTGAAACAGGCACAGGATTATAATGAATCTTACAAGGACTGGAGAAACCTGCCGCTTCCTTACATTCCGGAAAACTATGAACTGAAACTTTCGAAAGGCGTAGAAAAACAGTTTGAAGTTGTTCGGAAATGTTTTAAAAATTCAGAACTTCTGATCTGTGCGACAGATAATGACCGGGAAGGAGACCTGATCTTTGATTACATTTACCGGTACATGAACTGTCATACTCCGTTCAAACGTGCAATTTTTAATAAACAGGCAAAGGAAGAATATCAGAAGGCGTTTTCTCCGGAGTATCTGGTCTCCAGTGATAGCCGGATGCCTGTGATAGAAGCAGGAAGGGCTAGGAGCGCTGGGGATTTTGTGGTAGGAGCAGGACCTACAGTCGCCATGACATTAAAAAACGGCGGACAGGATGTATTAAGTGTTGGAAGAGTACAGACTGCTACTCTGAACATGATCGTACAGAGAGAATTGGAAATTCGGAATTTCGTGCCAAAGGACTATTATATCGTAAAAGGACTGTTCCAGAAAGACGGGGACCCGTTATCATATGTCGGTGTCCATGCATCTAAAAAGTTCGATAAGAAAAGCGATGCAGAAGAGCTGATCCGGAAACTTTCTGCTACAGACCGTATCGGCGTTGTCACGAAATGTAAAACAAAAGAATCAAAAAAAGGAAAGCCATATCTATACAGTTTGGATACACTTCAGATGGATGCGAACAAAGCATATGGCTTTTCCCTGGACCGTACACTGGAATTGGCACAGAGCCTTTACGAAAACGGCTATACAACTTACCCAAGGACGGATGCCGTCCATCTGACCAATGACATGGTACCGGAAATGACAGAAGTTTTGGAAATGCTTTTCTCGCTTCCGGAATACTCCTCATTTGCTGTGCCGATTCATTTAAGTGCATCAGACAAACATTATTTTGATTCCTCAAAAGTTGAGAGCCATTATGCCATTGTCCCGACAACGAAGCATTCGGCAGGGCTTTCCGGCGATGAGGAAAAATTATACCGTCTGATTGCTCTGGTCACGATCTGCATGGTCTATCCGGATGCGGTTATGGCAAAGACGGAGCTGGATACTGAAGTTCACGGCGAATTATTCCATACTACCGGAACTGCAATTGCATCACCAGGATTTTATAAAGTGTTGGGGCTTCCAAAGGAAAAACTTCTTCCTAAAATGAAAGAAGGAGATCATGTGACATCGAAGTTCGCAATTGATGCCAAACAGACAGAACCTCCCAAGCGGTATACGGCGGCTACACTTTTAAATGCGATGCTGAACTGTGGAAAGACTATGGAGGATGAAGAGTTGAAAAAACTCATGGCTGATGGTCCTGGAGGTAAGCCAAGGGGTCTCGGAAGACCGTCTTCCAGGGCATCTATCGTTGCAACACTCGAGAATCGCGGATATACCACGCTCAAAGGAAAATCCATTTGTCCGACTGACCGTGGAATTACTATGATCCAGGCTTTCCCGGTAGAAGAGTTAAAATCTGCAGTCATGACTGCCAGATGGGAAAAGCGTTTGGATGATATTGAAAAAGGCACGGATACTTATCAGTCGTTTATGCATGATCTGGAAGGATCTGTTGTAACGTGGACAAATGAAATTCTTGAAAGTGATTTAAAAATCGCCGGTGCAGCAGAACAGTACATCTGTCCGGTATGTGGGAAACCTGTCCGGGAATTCAACTGGGGATATGCCTGCCAGGGAAATCAAGATAAGTCCTGTAATTTTAAACTTGGGAAATCAATCTCCGGAAAGAAAATCCCTGAAAGTCAGATCAAGAAGTTATTTAAGACTGGAAAAACAGATGTGATCCATGGATTCAAGAGTAAGTCAGGAGCGAGTTTTTCAGCAGCACTGGCAGCAGATCAGAAATCTAAGGGGCTGGTCTTTACTTTTGAAGAACCCAAAGAGACAGATCTTCTTTGTCCGTTATGTGGAAGCCCGCTTCAGACCGCATCTTGGGGATACAGCTGTAGCGCTTACAAAACGACCGGATGCAGATTCTCTATTGGAACTGTAGCAAAGAAAAAGTTATCAGAGGCACAGGTCAAAGCTTTATTATCCGGGGAGCATGTCATGGTCAAAGGTATGACTTCCAAATCCGGAAATAAATTTAATGCAGAGCTTTATCTTGGTCAGGCTGGGGGTGATAAAGGAAAGGTGCTTTTCGATTTTTCCAAAAGTAAACCGATAAAGCGTTAACGATAGGGAGGAAAAACAAATTATGATTAACAGAAACTATTGTGGGAATATCAGTTTCAGTGATTCATTAAAAAGTAGATAAAATGGATTTCTATTAGAATAACAATCGTAAATTTGACATTTTCTTGAATTTGTATATAATATATACTAACAATAAGCTTAACTTTTTAACGACAGTGCGTTGTTCCCGGCCCGTCCGTAGCCGGGGGACAGTTTGGGGCTGACGAGAAATTTACGGAAAACATATCAGAGTATTTGAATCAGGAATCCTCTCAGTTGAGAGGATTCTTTTTGTATGTGGAGAAACGGAGATGCCTGAAACCCCAATCCCCCGCTATTCTCCGGGGTGTTTTGGCTCTTTCCGGGGTCTTTTGGAAAACCCCGCTTATTT
>OLNH01000515.1_pt1 | contig 32290 bp, 27 predicted proteins | sample 1643101 | NCBI WGS metagenome assembly OLNH01 (sample SAMEA3136758, study PRJEB25190) | human gut metagenome | biome: human gut; feature: human-associated habitat; material: faeces | place: Austria | collected 2013
CTCGGGTTTTCTGTGACCTTCGCTCACAAAAAACACCTCGCGGGATATTACCAGTAAACAATAACATCAAAGAACAGCAAAAAATCCGTGGAGATAATTTTCTTTTAGAATTGAACAACTACATGTAATTCCCAAAAACATCTCCACGGATATTTTCAATTAAGATTATGACAATTTATGTAACTGTTCAGTACCTTCACAGTTACGAACCCCAATGCCTTGCAGGACAATGACTGCTGAATAATTACAATCCCTCCTTATAATAACCCGGATCAGAAATCATAATCATCCGGATCCAACCCTGCATCCTCAATCATCTCTCTTCTTTCATCCGGATCCATGTATTCCAGTTCATCATAATCCAGGCCTGCATCCTCAAGTTCAGCCCTCACTTCATCTTCTCCGAACAGATCTTCATCGTCTTCGTCATCTTCATCGTCATCCTCATCTTCGTCATCATCCTCATCCTCGAATTCATCCCACTCGTCTTCATCCGGATCTTCAAATGGATCCTGTTCGTCATCATCCTCGAACTCATCCTCTTCATCTTCCGGATCTTCGAATAAGTTCAGCCCTTCATCATCCTCAAAGAAGCGGTTCTTGTCTCTGTTCGCTGTATTATCCATGAACTGATACATTTCCATCCGTTCTACAGAATCCAGTTCTCCATCTCCGTCAAAATCAAACAGATCATCCAATTTATACATATTCCAACCTCCCGATTCTTTTTCATTATCCATTCAATTCAGTTAGTTATCTTCTATTATTCTCTTTTTATAATACCTTTCTATAGCAAATGAATATACAAAAATCACAATATTTAACCAACTTTTTTGCAGCATGATGGCAACTATTCAGCAACCACCGGGCGGAGGCTGAGTAGCCGCCAATTTTGTATATAAATGCAAACATAACCGATTTATGTTATTTTTCCCTTTTTTCTATGCTATACTAGAGCGTGTCTGAAAAAGGCTTTTCGTGAGCTGCGAGTCCCAGTTTGTGGGAGATTTTATCCGAATGAGGGCGGCGTAGCGGGCTACGGCAACCGAATGAGGGTAAAATATACCGCAAAGTGGGGCTTGCAGATTGCGGAAATGATTTTTCAGACACGCTCTGGATCAGCAAAATTAATATGAAAGGTCTTATACTTCTATGAATTCTCTAAAACCAATGCTGTTAACCTGTCTGAAGTCCTATAACAAGTCACAATTTATCAAAGATGTGACTGCAGGTATCATCGTCGCGATCATCGCGCTCCCCTTATCTATTGCGCTTGCGCTCGCTTCCGGAGTTGGTCCTGAAGCCGGTATCTTTACTGCCATTGTAGCCGGTTTTGTAATCTCAGCTCTTGGCGGAAGCTGCGTACAGATTGCCGGACCGACTGCTGCATTTGCAACCATCGTTGCCGGTATCGTAGCACGTGACGGAATGGATGGACTTATCATTGCCACTATAATGGCGGGGATATTTCTTATTCTGATGGGACTGTTCCACTTCGGCAGTCTGATCAAATTTATTCCATATACCATTACGACCGGTTTTACTTCCGGAATCGCTGTGACCATCGTGATCGGCCAGTTGAAAGATTTTTTCGGAGTTACTTATCCGGATGGTGTAAAACCAATCGAGACAACGGAGAAAATAAAAGCCTTTGTCCAGAATATTTCTTCCGCAAATACCGATGCCCTGATCGTTGGCATTATAAGTCTTGCGATTTTGATCCTTGCTCCTTATATTTTTAAGAAAGTTCCCGGTTCTCTGATTGCAGTCATCGTCGGAATCCTGATGGTTCAGTTTCTTCCGCTGAAGGTATCCACGATCGGAAATCTGTATACGATCAGTAACTCTCTTCCAAGTTTTCATATGCCGGCGATCAGATTCAGTACCATCAGTGCTTCCGTCTCAAATGCATTTACGATTGCAGTGCTTGCCGCAATCGAGTCGCTGCTATCCTGTGTAGTTGCCGATGGAATGATCAACAGCAAACACCGTTCAGATATGGAACTGGTTGCCCAGGGCGCAGGAAATATCGCTTCCGCTCTCTTTGGAGGTATCCCCGCAACAGGTGCCATCGCCAGAACTGCTGCCAATATCAAAAATGGAGGACGGACTCCCATCGCCGGAATGGTACACTCCGTCACACTCATCATCGTGCTGGTCGTTCTGATGCCTTACGCCGGAATGATTCCTATGCCGACCATTGCTGCGATTCTTTTTATCGTTGCCTATAATATGTGTCAGTGGCGAACCTTCCGCGACCTGGTCAGAACAGCTCCTAAGAGTGATATTCTTGTACTGATAGTAACATTCGTACTGACAGTTATCTTTGATCTGGTCGTTGCTATCGAGATCGGTATGGTGCTTGCCTGTCTGCTTTTCATCAAACGTATGAGCGAAGAAACCCATGCAGACAGCTGGGTGTACACAGACGATGACACTCCGGATATCGATGAACATCTGCAGAAATTACCGCTGCAGATCCGTGTTTACGAGATCACCGGACCACTGTTCTTTGGTGCCGCCGATACCATTGAACATATCGTTGTCAAAGACTTTACCAGATGTCTGGTCCTTCGTATGAGAGGCGTCCCTGCACTTGACAGCACCGCCATGAATGCACTTCAGAATCTGGTAAAAACCTGCGAGAGTAAAGGAATTACACTTGTATTCTCACACGTCAATGAACAGCCCATGCACGTCATGGAAAAAGCCGGTTTTGTGGAACTTGTCGGAAAAGAAAACTTCCAGTCAAATATATCCGCTGCATTAAAAAGAGCTGAAGAGGTCATCTGACCTTTTCAGCTCTTTTTTAAACTCATTTGCAAAATCTGCTGATTGACGAATCCTCTATTGACTTTATATAATAAATATATAAACGACGTTTTAACCAATCAAAGGAGTAGTGTAACTGTTCTATACTTTTACAGTTTACAGATGAACCAACGACATGAAAAAAACATTTTTTACGAAAGATCCTTCTTTTTACCGTTCCTTTTTCAAATTAATGACAGTAATCGCGCTGCAAAACCTGGTGGCCTACAGCGTGAATATGCTGGACAATATCATGCTGGGAAGTTATAGCCAGAATGCACTTTCCGGCGCTGCGACGGTAAACCAGATTTATTTTATCGTAAATCAGATTGCACTGGCGATCGGCAATGCATTAATTGCAATCAGTTCCCAATACTGGGGAAGCCATCAGACAAAACCTATCCGGAAGGTAACAAAAGCTGCACTGTTATTCAGCCTGGCAATTGCTGCCGGAATTATCGCTTTATGTATTCGTATTCCGAATACACTGATTGGTCTTTTTACGACCTCACCGGATATCATAAGAGAAGGTACTATTTACCTTCATATCATACAATGGACTTTTTTATTTTTCATGATCAGCAACCTTTTACTGGCCATGCTCCGCAGCGTGGAGACCGTAAAAATCGCATTCCTTATATCCGTCATATCCCTGTTGGTAAACGGCGGAATCAATTATATCCTGATTTTCGGAAGATTCGGTGCACCGGAAATGGGAATCCGAGGTGCTGCCATCGGAACTTTTGCAGCACGCATACTGGAACTGGGAATCGTTCTTTTCTATGTATGGAAAAAAGATACAAAAGTCAAATTGTTTGACGAAAAATTCCGGGATGGTATTATCGGAAAAGGCAGTGGTACTGTCTGGAAAACCTTTTTTAAAGTGTGTATTCCCATCCTGACTTCCGGTTTGTTGTGGGCAGTTTCCCTTCCTATGCAGACAGCGATATTGGGGCATCTTTCTGCGGATGCGATTGCAGCCAATTCCGTATCAAGCACCTTTTTTCAGTATCTGAAGGTAATCGTCATTGCGATAGCCGGTGCTTCTGCTGTTGTGATCGGAAAAGATATCGGAAGCAATGACGAAGAAAAAGTACGCTGCAACGGGCGTACCCTTTCCGTACTCTATCTGGCTATCGGGCTCTTGCTTGGAACTGTATTATTCTTACTTCGAAGTCCACTGTTATCCATGTACCGATTGACCCCTCAGGCTACTTTATATGCAGACCACTTCATGATTATTATGAGTGTGATCATGGTTGGAATGTCGTATCAGATGCCGGTCGGAGTCGGTATCATCCAGGGTGGCGGAGATACCAAATTTTCGATGTATCTGAACCTGATTTCCGTCTGGTGCATTGTAATGCCATTGTCCTTCCTGGCCGCATTCTACTGGAAGCTGCCGGTAGAACTTGTAGTGATCGCCGTGCAATCCGATCAGATCTTTAAATGTCTGCCTATATTCCTGCGCTTCAAAAGCTACAAATGGATCCATAAGCTGACGGCAATCGACTGATGCAATAACTCGTTTTGGTGAGCCAAAAGAAGATGGCTCATTCGAATTTTGTAAAACGCACACAGCACCGGTTATCATTGGGAACAATGTATGGATTGGTGGCGGTGCTATTATTTTACCGGGCATTACGATCAGAGATAATGTTGTAATCGGATCCGGCAGTATTGTAACTAAAGATATTCCCGACAATGTGATCGCAGCTGGTAATCCCTGTAGGGTAATTCGTGCGAATCGGTAAAATTTCCTGATGTAAAACAGGCCGCTATTACAAATTTATAATGATAAACCTGTATTATCCACAGCTTTTTTTCGTGAATAATACAGGTCTATTTAAATGCATGCTATCATACTATCTGTCACTGCATCCTGATTCAGCATATTCCTGTTTTAATTCTTCCGCAAGATATGCATCGCTCATACAGTGCATATCTGAAACACCATCTCGAATCAGCTGATATACCTGGGAATGGTAAAAGAAATCCAATGCAGCGTCCAATGAAATTTCCTGCTGTCTGGCAAAACACTCTATGACACGACTATATTTTTTCTGAAGCAAAATCGGATTGGCTGTCATAACATTTCACTTCCTTCGAAATGTAACAGAGACAATGCTTTCTCTGTGCGGAAACACATCTGCATATTCGGCTTTTCATACCGCAGACGGTTAATAACTTCTGTTTTATCCATGAATTTATTATATACCAGGGCAACGTGGAAATGATTAGTTACTGTTCCCTGATCATTCCCTACACATAAATATAATCACTCATCACCGGCTGCAAACTGTTAGAAAGCAGTGCATTATAGACTTCTTCTACATTTCTTCCATCTGAGATCTCGAACTGGTCGTCGCCCTTATCCTCGATGTCATCCACATGGCTTCCGATTCCGGTGCTGACTCCGGCGGAGATTTTGGTTGCCGCGATACCTACAAGGTTGTCACGTACCCGCGCGCACTCTCTCGTTGACACTGTGATACTTGCAAATGGCATGAATAACCGATATGCGCACACAACCTGCAAAAGCTGTTTCTCGTGAACATCCATAGGATTGATGCGATCGTTATTGATGATCGGGCGCAGACGCGGACAGGAAAATGCGATTTCTGCATGCGGATATTTTCTCTGCAGAAGATATGCATGGTATCCGGTCGCAAATGCATCCTTTCTGAAATCATCCAGACCCAGCAGTGCACCAAATCCTACTCCGCGCATGCCTCCTCTTATGGCACGTTCCTGGGCGTTGACACGATACGGATAGATACGTTTGTGGCCTGCCAGATGAAGTGTTTCATATTTATCGGAATTATAGGTCTCCTGGAAGACAGTTACATAATCAGCGCCACATGCATGCAGATACGCATACTCATCAGAGTTCACCGGATAGATTTCAAGTCCGATCACTTTGAAATATTTTCTTGCGATCTTGCAGGCATTTCCGATATATTCCACTGTGGATTTGTTCCTGCTTTCTCCGGTCAGGATCAGAATCTCCTGCAAGCCTGTCGCAGCGATCGCCTGCATTTCTTTTTCAATCTCGCTTTCATTTAACTGGGCACGTTTGATCTTATTATGACAGTTGAATCCACAGTAAATGCAATAATTTTCACAGTAATTCGCAATATAGATCGGTGTGAACATATAGACGCTGTTTCCAAAATGTTTTCTTGTCTCAATCTGTGCTGCCTGGGCAATCTCTTCGATGAAAGGCAGTGCTGCCGGTGATAAAAGTGCCGCAAAATCTTCCGGTGTTCTGGAACTGTGTGCGATGGCCTGTTTTACATCAGCCGCTGTGTATTTGTCATAATCATACGCATGCATGGCATCTACGACCTGATCCAGGATCTCAGACCCGATATCTTCCATGCCCGGCATATATTTCATATGATCGATTCTGTTTTTCTTCTGATCTTCCAGAATCTCTTCGCTTAAGATACTTTCATTAATATGCTGATTTTCCATGGTCTAGTCCTCCAGAAATCCGGTCAGCGGTGATGATGCACTTGCTCCTCTTTCGATCTGTCTTCCCAGACCGGAAAGGTAGGCGCTTCGTCCTGCTTCGATTGCCTTTTTAAATGCCTCTGCCATAACCGGCACGTCTCCGGCTGTCGCGATTGCTGTATTTGCCATAACGGCAGCCGCTCCCATTTCCATAGCCTCACATGCCTGAGACGGGCGGCCGATTCCTGCGTCAACGATGATCGGCAGATCCATCTCATCGATTAGGATCTGGATAAACTCCTTTGTCGCCAGACCTTTGTTTGATCCGATGGGTGCTCCCAGTGGCATGATGCAGGCTGCTCCGGCATCTTTCAGAGTTCTTGCCGCATTCAGGTCCGGATACATATAAGGCATAACTACAAATCCTTCCTTTGCAAGGATTTCTGTTGCTTTGATCGTCTCATAGTTATCCGGTAATAAATATTTGGAATCGTGTACAACTTCGATCTTTACAAAATCCCCACATCCCACTTCTCTTGATAATCTGGCGATTCGCACTGCCTCCTGGGCATTTCTCGCTCCGGATGTATTCGGAAGCAGGGTTACATTCTCCGGAATGTAATCCAAAATATTGGCAAGTCCTCCTTCGTTTGCACGGCGAAGTGCCAGTGTGATGATCTGTGCGTCTGCTTTTTCAATACAGGCTTTCACAAGATCCAAAGAAAATTTTCCTGATCCTAAGATAAATCTTGATGTGAATTCATGTCCTCCAAGGCTCCATGTATCTTTTGTACTCATAGGTTTATTTCTCCTTCTTCGTAACTGTTCATTGTCTACTTAATATCTGCTGAATAGTTACCTGTATTCTTTATACTTCGTAATGGTTCACTGTTTTCACAATGTCTGCTGAATAGCTGCTATATTTCTTCTTCTCCAAGCAGCAAACGGGTGATCATATTGGCTTCATGGGCTGCGCAGATCGCAACCCTCGGAGCCATCAATCCATGTCCATAAGTCGGTTCCGTAACCTGATCCCCGCAAAGATAGAAGTTTTTCATCAATCGCCGGGTACGAATTGTATTGCTGCTTCCATACCCGGCCATTCCGGATGCGGACACTAGTTTTTTCTCCGGAAAATGCTCCAAAATTCCATTTACAAGCATGGCTTTTGCCTCCGGATTGTCAAATGCTTCACATATAATTCCTGCATTCTCAAAAAGTGAAATCAGATTCTCTTCTGTCACTTTGATGCAATCCGTCTGAATATCGATATACGGATTAATCTTTTGAAGCAGAGACTTTAAAGCATCTGTTTTATACATACCGATATGTTCTGTAAAATACTGCTGCCGGTTCAGATTCGTAATATCCACCACGTCAAAATCAATAAGATGAAGATGACCCACGCCGATACGCGCAAGTGCATATGCCACGTTGGATCCCAGACCTCCGAGACCTGCGATCGTCACCCGGCCTTCGGACAGTTTCTTTTGCTTTTCCGGTGAATGACGTTCTTCAAGTGCAGCCTGTATTTCCTCTTTTGTCAAAACCTTCGTTGTCTCCATTTTCAGCCTCCTCCTACAAATGTCACCACCTCCATGCAGTCTCCGTCTTCTAACATCCTGTCCGCATACTCGTTTTTGGGAAGGATCTCGCCATTCAGTTCTACTGCAATCCGCTTCATCTGGTATCCTGCACTTTCAAGATACACTTCTACAGAAGTTGCTTTCTCCAGTTCGATTTCTTTTCCGTTTACTTTGATCACCTGCATCTCACCTCCTTGAAGCTAAAAAAGAGTCCACAAAGAAACGTACCCTCGGTGGTGCGCCCCTTCATGAACTCTCGCTCAATCTCATTCTTTTATACCCGGATTCGCGTAAAAAAGGAGATACCAAAGTATCTCCCGTTAAATCTGTCGTAATTTTTCTGTACCTTCACAGTTACAGACTCTCTTACATAACGTTCCTACGTTGGCATTATCCAAATCAGGTATACGGGTCGAAGTTTTCAACTTCCTCTCAGCCTATCACATAAGCTCCCCGGTTCTATTTATTTGACAACCCAAGTATAATTATTTTTTTCTGTTCTGTCAAATATATTTTTTGTCTTTTTTAATTAATACATCGCTTCGCTTTTTATTTTACCCTATCTGCGCTGCCACGTACAATAAGCTTCGCAGGTACGATCACTTTTAACCCTATCTCCCTGGAGGATGTGATGCGTTCACGAAGAAGGCGAACCGCCTCCTCACCCAATAATTCCATATGCAGGCGCACTGTAGTCAGCGGCGGAACCAGATAGTTTGCCACCGCTATATCATTATATCCCACAATACTCACATCCTCCGGAATCCGGAGTCCCTTTTCACTGACTGCCCGATAACAGCCCACTGCCAGAGAGTCATTATTTGCAAATATCGCTGTAGGTTTCTCCTTCCCTTCCAGGATTTCCCTGCACAGCACATAACCGTCCTCCGGCGTGAAGCTTCCCACCCGCACAAGTGCCGGAGAGAATTCACCGATTCGCTCCATATATTTTTTGTAAGTTACCATTCGTTCATCATGCACTTCCTCGCCATCCTTGTCGACTTCATAGCCGCCAATAAATGCTATCTTTTTATGTCCCAGTCCTGTCAGATAATCCATCACCACTTCCACAGAACTTTCCAGATCGTTGACTACGCAATCAAACTGATCTCCTTTTGGCATAGCATCCAGAAATACTGTAGGCTTTTTGAAGGCTTCTATCTGCCTTACCATACTCTTGCTGAACGTTCCAAGGCACAAAAGGCCATCGAGTCCTCCAAGATTCTTCAGCTCCTCCAGATTCTGGATCTGACAGCGTTCCATATTCTCTGCCTCTAGTTTTTTTTCTACCGCCAGACGGACTGTCAGATAATAAGTATCTCTCAGCTCCTCCTCTCTGGAATAGGAATAATAAACTCCAACCGTCAGGTGACGCTTCCTGCTTTTTCTTTCCTTTGCCTGATACTGAAGTTCCCTGGCAGTATCAAATATTTTCATTCTGGTCTCATCCTGCACATTCAACGTCTCATCATGGTTCAAAACTCTGGAGACCGTCGCTGCGGAAAAACCGGTACGCTCTGCGATATCTTTTATTGTAGCCATCTTAAATCCCTCTCTGCATGATACTTTTCAATATTTTTCGAATCGCATCAGCTATGTCAGTGCATTTCATGGTTTATCTTACCATATTGCCCTCAACCACGCAACGAATTGTTACGACGCTGTAACTGTGAAGGTACTGAACAGTTACACGACGCTGCCCTTATGCCGTTGTCTCCTCCGTGGCTGAATTCGCCAGAATAACCGCCGCCAGAATAATGATACATCCCAATATCATGCGCAATGTGATACTTTCATGAAGAATCATGACCGAGAACAAGGTTCCGAAGACAGACTCCATAGACAGAATAATTGCCGCCTTTGTCTCATCCACATACTTCTGGCATGCTGTCTGAAGAAGATAGCAGACCGTTGTGCTGATAATGCCGAGATAGAGAACACTCCACCATCCTTTTGCAGTAACCTGAAAATACACCTGCCCGGAGGCAATCATGAATATCAATGATAAAATACCTGCCGTACACATCTGAATAAAGTTCAACACAGATGCCCTGTACTTCTTCACAAAGATGCTTGTCAGAAAAATCTGAAAAGCAAAGCCCACTGCACATATAAGTGTCAGTCCGTCACCCAGTCCCAGGGACAGATCTTTATCCAGGGACAGAAGCCCCACCCCTGCTATCGCCAGCACTGCTCCTATTATACCTCTGAATCCTACTTTTTTCCGGCAGATCAGAAAAGCAATAAAAGGAACAATCACCACATTTGTGGCTGTGAGGAACGCATTCTTTGACGGAGTCGTATATTGCAGTCCTATGATCTGAAGAGAAAACCCAATAAAAAGAGCTGCGCCCATAAAAACTCCTGCAGTTACTTCCTCTTTTTTTATTCCTTTAAGATTCCGGATACTTATCCCACCCATAAGCACGGAAGCCAACAGAAAACGAATGGTCATGATCTGAAAAGGCGACAGACTGTCAAGAGCCATGTCACTGGCCACAAATCCACCTCCCCAGATAACAGTAACTAATACCAATCCGGCAATCGCCATATATTTTTTCATAAATCACCTTATCCTTCCAGAGGTTTCAGACAAATATCAGACCCGATTCCACATAAAAATTCCGCAAGCACGTCAATACATCCCTGCACATCCTCCATACTGCACACTTCTGCCGGATTATGCATATAGCGAAGAGGTATGGACATAACTGTTGTAGGTATCCCCCTGCCTGCCATATGAATAGCATCTGCGTCCGTACAGGTTCTTCCACATCCGTTCTCCCACTGATATTTTATATGTACATTCCGGGCAGCTTTTTCGAGTCGCTCCACCATCATTTTATGACTGAAAGAATTATGGAGGAAAACAGGTCCGCCTCCCAGAAGGATTTCTCCGTTTTCGATGGCTCTTGTTCCCTCATAATCGCTGGTATATGTAACATCAAGCACAACAGCCAGAGTCGGAGCGATTCGGGATGCACACCAGGCAGCTCCGTGCTTTGTCAGTTCTTCCCCTACAGTAGTTGCCGCATAAATTCCACATGTGCACCCTCTTTCCTTGGCCTTTTTCGCAGCCTCCAGGATAATATATCCTCCCAGACGGTCATCAAGGCCTCTTGCGCAGAGTCTGTCATTTAAAAGTTCTCTGTAATCCGTGTCAAAGCTCACCGGATCACCACAGGCCACATGAGCCATGGTTTCGGACTGCGCCGTAAACCACATTTCCCTCATGCATGATTCTGACTTTCTGTCCAAGATAAGTTCCCGGATAAATACCACCCGCCTTGGATACGTGGAGCATTCCTTTCTCCGTAATATGCGATACCATGAGACCAATCTCATCCATATGTGCCGACAGCATAACCTTGATCTCTGCATCCGGATTTACAATACTTACCACATCGGCAATTTCATCCGTGTAGACCTCATCCGCAAATCCTCTTGCATACTTTATAACTTTTCTCTGAATCTCTTCCTCAAAGCCGGAAACTGATGCTGTTTCCAGTAATTCATATAAAAATTCTCTGTTCATATGTATTCTTACTCCTTTTTTCCGTTCTATACCGCGTTCATCGTCTGCTCACGCTTTTTGTTGATCCGATAATACAATCCTACACTGAGCAGGAATCTGGACACCTGATCCATCGCAATAATAATCCAGATTATTGTCAAAGGCAGCCTTAACACATAAGCAGCCAGCATACACAGAGGAATCCTTACGATCCATATGCCAAATCCCGCCACCAGCATAGGAGCATTCTTATACCCCATAGCTCTGATGGTTCCATTGTAGATCCTGGACAAATTCTGAGGTATCTGAATAAATCCCATAACAAACACATATACAACACCTATGGCCTGTAATTCAGGTTTGTCCGTCATCAGAGTCATAAAGAACCGCGGAAGGAAAATCAGCAGCACCGAAGTTATCGAGCTGATAAATACTCCCACTTTCAGTTGTTCTTTAAAGTAAACTTTTCGCAGTTCCTCATCCTGCATACCAATTGCTCTGGCTGCCAGTGTAGTGGATGCCGTACTAAAACCAATGGCCGGCATCTCCGTAATTTCCTCTGCCTGTATACCCAGCTGATATGCGGCAAATGCCTGGTTTCCGTAAAATAGTATCACTTTACTCAAAACGATAGCAGAAACCTGCCAGAATACGGTTTCCAATGCTGCCGGAATTCCTGTAGTATAGATTTCGTAGATACATTTTTTATCAAAACTGAAAAATCTATGCTCAGATGGTACTTTTCGAAACAGTCCACCCTTCTTTTTATATAAAAGGTACAGTCCTGTACCTGCACCAACTGCCTGTGCCGTCAAAAGAGCGGTAGCCGCACCTTTTATTCCCATGCCCGGAATACCGAAGGCACCAAAGATAAAACAGTAACCACAGACAATATTGACCACATTCATAAGAACCGCAATATACATAGGAATCTTTGTATTGCCGTATCCCTGGAAAGAGGCTGTAACCACCGTCGTGATCACCACAAACGGGAATTCGAATATAATGGTCTTCATATACCCCTCTGCCAGAGAGAGGATCTGGGGATCCTTTGAAAAAAATCCAAGAAAAAGCGGTGCCTTAAAGTATAACACCACCTGAAAAATAAACACAATAATCATTTCCGTAAGAATGGTCTGCTCCGCAATCTTCCTGCAATCCTGATGTCTGCCCGCACCGTATGCCCGGGCGATCAAAACCGTAGCACCAATTGCCACCCCCTTATAAAAACACCATAATGTATCCGTAATCCGAATACAGATCCCCTGTGCGGAAATGTCATTTGCAAGCAACCGTCCAACCATTGCCGTGATTACCAGGTTTGCCGAAATCTGAAGTATGTTTTCCAGTATCATCGGAATAATGATTTGATAAATATCTCGTTTTATAACTTTTTTTCCGTACACAGAAACCTCCATCCTTTTTAAAACGGGTGTTTGAATATACTTCAGACACCCGTTTTATTATGCTTTGTTTATAAATATGACTATGCTTCTATTTGCCGAATTTGGCTTTCATTTCCTCCTTCCATCTTTTCCCTTCCTTTCTTACTTTCTTCTGTATTGCTCGGCCCGCTCTGCCAGCGATTCCTTCCCGGTTCCGAAAATCTTCCAGGTAAATGTAAACGGTTCCGGATACAGTTTATCTTTTTCCAGACACTCGGCACCCCAGCTTGCACTTCCCAGACCATGCTGTGCATAATCAACAGATAATTGGATATTTTCCGTTCTGTGAAGTTCATTTGTATGTGTCGCCTGTGTCAGGTTTTCCTGTGTATAATGTAATGCTCCAAAAGAGAATTCTTTATCCGATGCGATACAGATTCCGTTACCCGCCTCTGTCACAAACGCAGCCCAGCGAGTATCCTCATGATTACCTGTCTCCTGAGGCAGTACATAAGGGAAATAGAAATCTTCCACGTTCTTCTCCCAGCAGCCTATCGCGTTGCCTTCTTTACAGTCCGGATATGTTTCCAGAGGTCCTCTTCCGTACCAGACTGCCTGTTCACAGGCTTTATCCAGCACAAACCGCATACCGATCCGCGGAAAACTCTCCGGAAGCTGCACACCGGTTGGCACTCCGTGATAACTCATGGTTATAAGACCATCTGCCTGAATGTGATATTCAGCCTTCACAATGATTTTCCAGTCAACCGTTATCGGTGCATAGATCTGTGAAACGGAGATAACCACTTCCTGTTCCTTCTCCTCTACCGTCACCTTTTCAACAAGGTTTGTCATGGCTTTCAACATCGCTTTTTCCCAGATTTCAGCCACATTCTTGTCATTGTCAACAGGCGCTCTCCAGAAGTTCAGCCCCAGTCCTTTGCAGATTAACCGTTCGCCATTCAATGTATAACCACTTAAATATCCATGAACCCGGTCAAACTCGGCAGTAAAATTCTGGCCTTCCACATAAATAATTCCTGCTTTCTCCACCATATGCAGTTCTCCGGAGCTTCCGTTATCTGCCGGCTCTTTCACTGTCTTCCGAACTGCTTTATTGAGACATTCCTGATGGAACGCAACCTCATGATGAGCTTCCTCAGACCAGATCTGTTTTTCTTTGTAACATACTGTGATCGTCAGCCAGATATCCTGTTCATCGCACCATGCTCCTGACTCTGCAGAATCATATACCGTGATGCGTTTGCATCCATGTGGTGCTACCTCACTCAGATCCACCTTACCTTCAAGCAGAATTCCCTGCAGTGTATGAATCTTGAATGTACCTTCAAGATGAGACAGGTCAGTAAAATCATATTTATTGCAAACTGTAATTTCACCTGTGGTTTTATCAAAATCGATAAATGTTACCGGCTCCATTACTTTTTTCACCTGTAAAATACCTGGCGTCGGCCTTCTGTCTGCCTGGATCAGTCCATCACAACAAAATGCCCCACTGTTTGGATAATCCCCGTAATCTCCGCCATATGTATAGTAAGCTTTGCCGTTGCTGTCATATTTTTTAATACCGTGATCAACCCACTCCCAGATAAAACCGCCCTGCAGCCTTGGATATCGTTCAAATATTTCCCAGTATTCTTTTAATCCTCCCGGGCCATTTCCCATTGCATGTGCGTACTCGCATACTACATGAGGTTTCTTCTTTGCAGTGTCTCTTCCCAGGATCTCCAATGCCTTATGTCTGGTATACATGGTACTGTACACATCAGCTATAGAAGCATCCCTGTCTTCCTCGTAATGAACCAGTCTGGTTGGATCATACTCTTTTATAAATCTTCCGCTGGCTACAAAGCTGCTTCCGAACCCTGATTCGTTTCCCAGTGACCAGAACAGAATACTTGGATGGTTCTTATCCCTTCTTACCATACGTTCCGCACGATCCACATAGCTTTTTTCCCAGATCGTATCATCACTGATCTTATTCATGTTTTTGGTATAAGCCATCTGGTTACACTCCAGATCAGCTTCCTCCATCACATAAAGTCCAAGACGGTCACACATATCCAGAAAATCAGGATGTGGCGGGTAATGAGAGGTTCGTACTGCATTGATATTGTTCTGTTTCATCAGATACAGATCGGCCAGCATATCCTCTTTTGTAATGCATCGTCCTGTATTTTCATTCCAGTCATGTCGGTTTACTCCTTTTAATTTGATAGCCTCTCCATTTACCAGGAATAATCCGTCTTTTACACAAATATTTCTGAATCCTGTCCACTCTCCATAGGATTCCAGAACTTCTCCCTGTTTCTTCAGGGTAAGGATCACCCGATATAACTCAGGGTGTTCTGCTGACCAGGGTTTTATATTCTCCAGAATTACCTCTGTCACATATTCTGTCTCGCCTTTTTTACCACTTATCTCGCGGCTCTCACTGAAGATGACCTGTTCGCCGTCCATTACTTCCATCTCAACAGTAAGCGCCGTCTCATCCTCCGTATGATTTTCAAACACTGCATCCAGGCAAATCTTTCCGGTTGTTTCCTTCTTTTGAAGGACACCCGGATCATTCTGTTCCATAACCAGATCAGATACGATCCGCCAGTCCAGCATATGATGTTTCGGTCTCCGGATCAGAGATACATCTCTGATAATTCCGGCAAACCACCACATATCCTGATTTTCCAGATAACTGCCATCACTGAATTTGTAGACAATCACCGCCAGCACGTTTTCCCCATCCTGTAATGCTTCTGTCACATCGAATTCAGCTGTGTTACGAGGCCCCTGGCTGTATCCTATGAATGTACCGTTGAGCCATACGTGATAAGCACTCTCAACTCCGTCAAACCTCAGGATATATTCCCTGTCTTTTTGTTTCTCCTCCTGAAAAGTGTACCGGTAAACACCCGTAGGATTGTCTGCCTGTATGCCCGGGTCGTCCAGAATCGGGAACAATGCTATCGCATCATTATAATGTGGATAATCATAACCATTCAGCTGCCAGTGTCCGGGAACCGGCATCATGCCAAACTCCCGATCGTCATATGCCTTCTCCATACATGTGTCAGGAACATAAAACGGTGACTCATAATAAGCAAATTTCCACTGTCCGTTCAACAGACGGTAATTGGAACATTCTTCTCTTCTTCCCTGTCTTGCCGATTCCTTATTCGGATAACCACAATAAAACGGTCTGACCGGAAGACGATTTCTTCCAAGGACTTCTACGTTACTCCAGTCCATGTGTTTGTATACGTATTCCATATCTTTCCCCTTTCTACTTTTATTCAGGGCAACTTTCCCTGAGAATCAACTGATTTGGTACAATGATTTTTAAACCTTGTTCTCTTTTCGTGTAAAGACATTCCATCAATGTCTTTGCTGCCATCATTCCGACCAGGTCATTATGTAACTTCACAGTGGAAAGCCCAGGAGTTACAAAGGATGCCACCTGATCATCGTTACACCCGACAATCGCCACATCACCCGGAACAGAAATTTTCTCTTCTTTCAAAGCTTTCAGAAAACCGATGGCCATGGTATCGTTTTCCACAAATACCGCTCGTGGAAGCCTTCCTTTTCGGATAATTTCTTTTCCCAGCTCATATCCAAACTGTGTGTGATTGGATGGACACAGGTAGATATTTTTCTCATCATACTTTCCAAGGCTTTTCATAATCTGCCGGAAATAAAGAAAACGTTCATCTCTGTGAATCTTGCCATTCGCTTCCAGCCCGTATGTCCCCATATATCCGATAGAATCAAATCCTTTTTTCAGGAAAATATTTATAACTTTCTTTACTGCCTGTTTGAAATCGTTTATCACGCAATCAGCTGTAAGCGATCCATCTTTCAGGTGAAAGTCCGCACATACCACCGGCAATCCGGAATCCAGAACAGCCTGTCTGAACACCTTCTTTTGATACCAGAGTGTGGAATATCCTACAAAGATCAAACCCTGATAATCGGATATCTTCGATGCGTTGGCATCCAGCATAGATTCAAAGACCTCTTTTACTTTAAATCCGTTTTTTTCAAGTTCCATCTTTATATTCACGCGGATAATCTGATAAAATTTATCTTCCACTTCTTCTTCCTCGCCATACAAAAGCATAACTCCTATGGTTCCTCTTGTACCTTGAATGGCTGAGTATTCAAAACATTTGTTGTATCCCAGTTCGCCTGCCGCCTCCAGAATCCTTTCCCTTGTCTTCTGAGATACAGAAAAGGTAGTGTCATTTTTCAGAACTCTGGATACAGATGCTGCAGATACCCCGGCTCTCCGGGCGACATCTCGTATTGTAGCCATATTCCCACCTCTTGATTAACTTCACACACATCGTCTGACTGTACATTTACCTCCGATGTGATTTAGTTAATATTTCTTTTTATTTAGTAAATTTATTTCCATTCCTTATACCATCACATTACTTGAAATAATAAGATTTGTCAACAATATAATTGGTTATTCTTCTGTTTTTTTGTGTATAATACATATTTTTATCACTTTTGTATAATTTATCATACCTGTTATTTAGTAAATTTACATAAAGAAAATGGACTGTTTTTTGATAAAACAGTCCATTTTCTTTCGTCTTTAGTAAATTTATTTACCAAATTAATATTCAACAACCCCATAATATCTGCGGTCATCCGGATTATGATCTCTTACTATCGAAAAATAATAGCAGAACCATTCCAGCGGTACAAACATAACGAACGGTGCCAGATCATCATGAAGTCCCATAGCAAAGTCTGCATAATCCAGAACAATTGCTGTCCCCTTCCACTTCTCAACAAACTTAAGCGCTCTCTGTGTAATCACTCTGGAGGAATCTGTAGGAACCAAAAACAAAAACGGAACACCGGATTCCACAATCTCCAGAGGTCCATGACGGAATTCTCCCGCCTGTATCACCGCACCATGAGACCAGAGAAATTCCATTCCGGTAATAACACCTTCTTTATAAGCAAGAGGCACCATGGAGCTGGCGGATACGGTGTAGAATCCTTTCAGGTTACGAAGCGGTTTTGTCATTTCCATGGCTTTTGCCTCAAAGTTCTCGATATGATGTCCAAGCACTTCCGGCAGCGCTGGAACTTCCACATCCAATAAAGCAAACGCGTTCAACCTGGTTTTCTTTTATATATTCCAGTACAGGTGCTATCTTGCCATCTACTTCTTCCAAAAAATCTGCCACCTCTTTTTTCATCTCTGCTGTTACTAAAAAATGCACTTCTTCCTTGTTTAATTTTAACATGACCCTCTTCCTTTCTCTTTTTTATAGTTATCTGTGTTCTACCAGGCTCCAAAATGGCTGATTGTGAGAGCTGCCTTCTTAGCTCCTGCCTTCATACACCTTTTTAACGGTTCACCTTCCAGTGCTTTGTTTAAAAATCCGGCCAGATATTGCAAATCCCCGTCAGACAACTGAAATCCTTCCAAAACATTCAGAAAATCTTCTCCGAATTTTCTGTCTCCATCCAGAAGTTCAATGTATGTAATAGCAGTTTTCCCCTGTTTTCTCTGCATGCGAACAGTTTCCACATCTTGTTCTTTCGGTTTTTCCTGCATCATATCCCCAAAATTGTCTGTGCCGATCCAGCCCAGATATGCTGCATCCATACCCAACTGTCGCCCGTAGACAGCCACGTTCACCGCATTTCCTCCGGGATATGCCCAGCCCTGCTTTTCGTAAAAATCCACACAGTTATCACCGATCGCTGCCAGTCTCATATTCTTTCTCCTTGCTCTTCTGTTTTATAATGCAGACTATACACAAACGAAGAGGGCACATCAAGACCATAAAAAAATATATCACCTCTGCATAATAAATAAAAGTTTACTCGTCTTTTTATTTAAAATTTTTCGTAACTGTTCAGTACCTTCACAGTGGCTACTGAATAGTTACAATTTTTCTTTGATATCAGCAGCGGTTCATCCACATGAATCGGCTTTGCTATATAATCATTCATTCCGGCTCCACAAGTAAAGCAGAGGGAGATAATCATAGCAAAACGCCGTGATTATCTCCCTCTGCTTTTCATTTTTCCGTTGAAAAAGGCCCAAATTTAGTTCTTTATATTTTATCTGTACTGGCAGTTTCTTTTTCTGTATATTCCTCTATATCTGTCGCTGTCACCTGTTTAATATGTCGTTTTTTCAGGCGCTGATACACAACTTTCCGAAAAATAGTATAGACCACTGACAGCAACGGAATAAAAACAAGCATACCTACAATCCCCATAAGATTTCCACCGATCGTAACTGCTGCCAGCACCCAGATTGACGGAAGCCCTACAGATTCGCCGACAACATGAGGATAAATCAGATTTCCCTCAATCTGCTGCAGCACCAGAAATACTATTATGAATATAATTGCCTGCTTCGGGCTTACCATAAAGATTAAAAAACTTCCTACAGCACACCCGATAAAAGCACCAAAAATAGGAATCAATGCTGTAAATGCAATCAGAACTCCGATCAAAAGTGCATACGGCATTCTCAAAATGCTCAGCGTAACAACAAACATACAGCCGAGAATCACAGCTTCCAGACACTGGCCTGTAAGAAAGTTTGCGAATGTCCGATACGTCAGAGAACAGACTTTAAGAAATGCATCTGCTTTTTGTTTTGGAAGAAAAGCAAAAAGTACTTTTCTGATCTGTACATGCAGCTTTTCTTTCTGAAAAAGGACATAGCAGGCAAAGGAAAAAGCAATGAAAAAGGTTGCCAGTCCGCTGACTACGGATCCCACCGCTGACACTGTTGTATTCATCATGTTTCCCGCACCATTTCCAAGCAGACTTATTCCCCACCTGATTGCCTGATCCGGTTTAAACTGCACCTGATCTACCAGCTTCATAATTTCCCGGTTATCATGAAAAAAATCGCGGATCCAGATTTTAATCTGCGGAATAAAATCTGTGATATTTATCATCAAACTTCCCATTGTCTTCGTAAGCTGAGGAATCACGCCAATCATCACCAGTGCGATCACGCCAACCACCAATACGATCGTGAGAAGCAGGCTGACCGGTCTTGCCAGTTTTCTCGCTGCCTTATTTTCTTTTTTTATATTTTCAAAAATTTTCTTTTCCAAAAAACTCATTGGCACGTTGATCACAAATACAATCGCTCCACCAAGTATAAACGGAAATATAATCTGCCCTATTGTTTTCAGCACATCAAGTACTACATCAAACTTCCACAGGGCAACAACAAGAAGTGCTGTAAACACAATAAGTTCCCGTATTTTTTTTATAGATAAATCACCCAAATCCATTATCTTTCTCCTCTTTTGTCTTATATGTACTCCCGGAATTTTTCCGGATAGTTACAAAAAATCACATAAAAAAACTCTTATTGCATATCAAATACTGCAATAAAAGTCTCACCATTTTCCTGAAGTACCGGATGGCTCCACCGTACTGACGACACTACAAACGCAGATTTCCAAACATAGGTTACTCCTTTTAATTAGGTTTGATTGTACAATAATCCCTGTCTCCTTGTCAATATTCATTTTTTTGAATATATACCAAAAAACGTTTGGTCTTCCACCTTATAACGAGTTATACTATGAGTATGAGGAGAGCCAGTTTTACCCAATACCGGTATCTGCCAAAATTTTACATCAAAAAGGAGTATAGCACTTATGACCATCAAAGAACTTTTCGCGCCGTCCGATATGACGGTAGGAAAACCCTGGGAGAAGATTGTAATTTTTACGATCCCCATGCTGATCGGCAATATCGCTCAGCAGCTTTACAACACCGTAGACAGTATTGTCATCGGAAAATACGTGGGCGACAACGCCCTGGCGGCAGTAGGAAGCGCCAGCCCGATTCTGAACCTGCTTCTGGTACTTTTTGTAGGAATCTCCGTAGGTGCCGGCGTTATGGTATCTCAGTATTTTGGTGCAAGACAACGGGAAGAGCTGTCCATGACGATCGGTAACTGCGTCACACTGACCGCAATTTCTTCCCTGATCATTATGTTTCTGGGAGCCGTTCTCTCGCGGCCGCTTCTGGAACTTCTGAACACGCCCGACTCGATCATTGACTGGTGCACCTCGTATCTGGTCATTCTGATGGTGGGATGTATAGGATGTGCATATTATAATATTTTATGTGGTATCCTGCGTGGACTCGGCGATTCTATCTCGGCACTGATCTACCTTCTGGTGGCAACTGTCCTGAATATCATTCTGGATATCGTCTTCGTTTCCCGCTTTCAGATGGGTGTCGCCGGTGTCGCCTATGCAACCGTCATCGCACAGGCAGTATCCGCTATCCTCTGTTTCTGGAAACTGCTGCGGATGACAGATATCTTTGATTTCAAATTCCGCCATCTGAAGATGAAAAAGAAATATACATTGGAGATCATCCGGCTGGGACTCCCCTCCGGCATCACCCAGGCCATCTTTTCCATGGCCATGGTTATCGTACAGTCTCTGACGAACAGTTTCGGCGAGATGGTCATCGCAGCCAATGTCATCATCATGCGTGTGGATGGTTTTGCGATGATGCCGAACTTCTCTTTCGGAACTGCCATGACGACCTACGCCGGACAGAATGTGGGCGCACATCGCATGGACCGTGTGGAGCAGGGAGCCCGTCAGGGAACCGCCATTGCACTGGGAACCTCCGCGGTGATCACTCTTCTGATCCTGGTCTTCGGCAAAAACCTGATGGCAATCTTTACCGATACTTCGGAACTGGTAACTCTAAGTGCCAACATGATGAAGATACTCGCCGTTGGCTACCTTGCCATGGCCATCACCCAGTCCCTCTCCGGCGTCATGCGTGGAGCAGGTGATACCATGACCCCCATGTGGATCTCCATGATCACCACCGTTGTGATCCGTGTGCCTCTGGCTTACGGTCTTGCTTTCCTCACCAGAACCCCGGAACTTCCAAACGGAAGATATCAGGTGCTCTGGATCTCTCTGCTGGTATGCTGGTGTATGGGTGCGCTGCTGACATTCCTCTTCTACAAAAAAGGAAACTGGAAGAAAAAAGCACTGACAGCCGATGGTAATTCCGATCAGTAACCGAATCTGCAGCTGCCATATAAAACAACAAAAACGGATACCGAAATAATTTTAACCATTCGCTATCCGTTTTTGCTGCATTGCATATCAATAATTGATCCGGTGGATCAATTTTGATTTTCTCTTTATTTCACTTTTGAAAAGACCCGGAAACTGTTCTTCCAGGTGATCTCTTCTACCTCTTCCCGGGATACTCCCTTGATCTCGGCAATTTTTTCCACTACATACGGAATATTCAGCGAAGAATTTCGCTTCCCGCGGTTCGGAACCGGTGCAAGGTACGGGCTGTCCGTCTCTAAGAGCAGAGATTCCAGTGGAGCATATTCAACCACTTCCACCAGCTTCCTTGCATTCTTAAAGGTCAGTACACCACCGATGCCGAGGGAAAGCCCCATATCCAGGTATTCCCGTGCCATCTCTTTTCCGTATGAAAAGCAGTGCACCACACCGCCGATATCCCCGGCATGAAGCCGTTTCATGGTATCCAGCGTATCTTTTGCCGCATCACGGCTGTGGATGATAAACGGGAGTTTCTCTTCCCGTGCTACCTCCAGCTGCCGCTCGAACCAGCAGATCTGTTTTTCGTGGTTTTCTTTATCCCAGTAATAGTCCAGACCGATCTCGCCTACAGCCACCGTCTTTTCCATCTGGCAGATCTGATGCATCCGTCGAATCTTCTCTTCGTCCAGTGCTCCCACATCATCCGGATGGACACCCACCGCACCATAGATATATGGGTATCGTTCCATCAGATCCAGAGTACGGTTCCAGCCTTCTACTTCCGCGCATACATTGATCACTCTGCCGATGCCCTGCGCAGGCAGGGCATCCAGCAGTTCTTTTCTGTCTTCGTCAAAAGCCTCATCATCATAATGTGCATGACTTTCAAATATCATGTCGATTCACACTTTCTAGCAGATCTCTGCGCCTGCAGGCATCTTCTTTTCCGGAACCATCAAAGAGAGGTTTCCGTCCGCATCTTCTGCACATAACAACATACCTTCAGAAAGTACGCCTGCCAGTTTTGCAGGTTTCAGGTTCACCAGAACCATGACTTTCTTTCCTACCATCTCTTCTGCGGTATAGTGTCCTTTGATACCGGATACGATCTGTTTTACCTGACTGCCGATCTTCACCTGAGAGCACAGCAGTTTTCTTGATTTTTTCACTTCTTCGCAGGCGATGATCTCACCAACCTGGAACTGCATTTTCCCGAAATCATCGAAGGTGATCTCTTCTTTTGCATCGATATCAACCACCGGCTCTTCCGGTACTTCCGGTTTTGCCTGTGCAGCTTTCATGGCTTCTACTTTTTCCAGAATTTCTTTCAGATCCAGACGCTGGAACAGGATCTCCGGTTTGTCTGTTACTTTATTTCCTGACGGATACAGACCGAACTGATCCAGTTCTTCGTAAGATCTCTTTTCTCCGTTTAACTGAGCCAGGATCTTTTCTGTGGTTTCCGGCATGAAGGATTCCAGCAGAGAAGCACCGATGGTGATACTTTCTACCAGGTTGTACAGAACTTCTGCCAGACGGTCTTTCTTCTCTTCGTCTTTTGCCAGTGCCCACGGCATGGTCTCGTCAATGTATTTGTTGCAGCGTTTGAACAGGTTGAAGATCTCTGTGATAGAATCCGCCACACGCAGGTCTTCCATCTTGGCAGCTACCTTGGCCTTGGTTCCTGTTACGACTGCTTTCAGATCAGTGTCTACGTCTTCTTCCACACCTGTTTTTGTTACCACACCGCCAAAATATTTGTTGGACATGGAGATGGTACGGTTTACCAGGTTACCCAGGGTGTTGGCCAGATCAGAGTTCAGTCTCTCTACCATCAGCTCCCAGGTGATCACACCGTCGTTTTCAAACGGCATCTCATGCAGAACGAAATAACGGACAGCATCTACACCGAAGAAGTCTACCAGATCATCTGCATAGATCACATTTCCTTTGGATTTACTCATCTTGCCATCGCCCTGTAACAGCCACGGATGACCAAATACCTGTTTTGGCAGAGGCAGATCCAGAGCCATCAGGAAGATCGGCCAGTAAATCGTATGGAAACGGATGATATCTTTACCGATCAGATGCAGGTCTGCCGGCCAGTTTTTGTTGAACAGTTCGGAACTGTTGCCGTCGCAGTCATAGCCGATACCGGTGATGTAGTTGGTCAGCGCATCCAGCCATACATAAGTTACATGTTTCGGATCAAAGTCTACCGGTATACCCCAGCTGAAGGAAGTACGGGATACACACAGATCCTGCAGTCCAGGAAGCAGGAAATTGTTCATCATCTCGTTCTTTCTGGATACCGGCTGGATGAACTTCGGATGTTCGTTAATATATTTGATCAGGCGCGGAGCGTATTTACTCATTTTAAAGAAATACGCTTCTTCTTTTGCCGGTGTACACGGACGTCCGCAGTCCGGACATTTTCCGTCTACCAGCTGAGACTCCGTGAAGAAGGATTCGCACGGGGTACAGTACATTCCTTCGTAATGTCCTTTGTAGATATCTCCCTGATCGTAGAGTTTTTTGAAAATCTTCTGCACCTGTTTTTCATGGTCTGCATCTGTGGTACGGATAAATTTGTCATAAGATGTATTCATCAGATCCCAGATTCTCTTGATCTCTGTGGATACGTTGTCTACATATTCCTTCGGTGTGATGCCTGCTTCTTCGGCTTTCAGCTCGATCTTCTGACCGTGCTCATCCGTACCGGTCTGGAAGAATACATCGTATCCCTGCTGTCTTTTGAAGCGGGCGATACTGTCTGCCAGTACGATCTCGTAGGTATTACCGATATGGGGTTTGCCGGATGTGTAGGCAATCGCCGTTGTCATATAAAATTTTTCTTTTGCCATTGTTTGTTCCTCCTTTTTCTATCATGACAGCCGCCAAGGTCCCGTGCAGGCACAGACTTTGGCTCGTTGCTCACGTAATCCAAATTGGTCCACTGAACCAATTATCGATATGCAATGCAAAAAAACCGCCTTCTTACATTTCCTGTAAGAAGACGGATATTAACCGTGTTACCACTTCTTTTCGTCTCTTCCTCACGAAAGAAACCTCACCAAGTACTTTTCTATACTCTGCCGCTATAACAGGCGGATCCTGTCGCAGCCTAACCTTCCGGCTCGGTGCGCCTCTCAGAAGCCATCTTCCATTCACCTTGTCACATCCCTCTCAGCTTCCGGGAATTCTCTGTAATGACAGTCGTGCATGTACTCTCTTCGTCACGGTGTTTTTCTTTTTCAACCATAGTTTATGGTAGCATATGCTTTTCTATTTGTAAAGGTTCTGCTGGTAAAATTTTATCTGTGTATTTAAAGCATATTTGAATAATTACTTCTACTTTTAATAGCAAACATATGTTTTTATGCTATACTGTATTTGTTGCCACCCCTAGACTGGCATGAAAAGGGGGATTATCAATGGACGATTACATATTATCCTTTTTTATCGCCGTTGCGGCTGGTGTAGTTTGCCACTACATCATCAAATGGTTAGACGACGATAATTAACCGGCAACTAGCCTATGGTTTATTCCTGCCATCGCCAAAAGGAACAGAATCCCCTCGGAGCTAGCACCTCCGAGGGGATTTGTTTTTCCATTATCAATGGATGCATATTATCCTTTTGCCTATTGGCATTATATCATATGTTATTTTCCGATTCAATATGCGGGAAGAACAATTTTTCTTATTTTATCTCCCCAGATATTTCTTCACTGCATCCACGGACCGGTTCAGTACCAGTTCTTCCGGGAAATCCAGTTTTGTGAGCAGATCTCTTGCCATATCAAATTCACCGATCAGCAGATCAAAATGCGCATCACTGTCCATCACGATGGGAACCTGATATTTTTTACAGTAATTAAGCATCACGGTATCATTTTCAATTGCATTTGACCGGCTGCAGTCCGGATCCATGGAATGGTTGTTCAGTTCCAGAATCTTGCCGTATTCTTTTGCTCCCTGTACCAGTGCCTCGTAGTCCACTTCGTATCTTCCGTCATCCGGATGGCCGATGATGTTGATACATGGATTTTTCATGGCGTTCAGATATGCATCCGTGTTTTCCTGACGGCTGCCCGGTGTCATACATGGAGTATGAAGACTGGCGATGATGATGTCCAGTTTTTCCATCGTTTTCTGTGACAGATCCACTGTTCCCTGGGCATCCAGGATATTTACCTCCGATCCAAGCAGTAATTCGATCCCGTACATTTCTCTCGGCACGATCTTCAGATTCTCAAAATAGAACTTGTGGCAGGTACCCGGCATCTTCGGTGCATGCTCTGTGATTCCCAGCAGTTCCAGCCCTTTTTCCGACGCCGCCTTCGCCATCTCCCGGAGGGTACAGTAAGCATGACCGCTGACGATGGTATGTGTGTGTAAGTCCAAGACAGACTGATATTTCATAAGTGATTCCTCTTTCTTTCGGTGTATTTCCTTTTTCAGACTTTCGTACTTTCTTGGATAACATATTTTCTGCCGTTTTTCCATGTTTTATCTCAATGTAAGCTTTGCTTTCCGTTTATCAGGCAGAGTTAACGACCGTTATCACTTTCCGAAGCCTGTAGATTTTATCTTATCACGTTCCCGATACCTCTACAAGCACTTGTCACAAGAGTTTTCGGTAGCATTTCCGTACACCCTTCTGCTTTTTCTGCCCGCAATATATTTTTAAAATTTTTTCCGACTTTTTCAAAAGTATGATACACTGAGTCTCATATGAATGTATTTCACCTGAAAGGAGTTCACTATGTATCTCTGGATTATCGCAACACTGATCTCATTCTTTATCAAGGGACTCTGCGGCTTTGCCAACACACTGATCTTTACTTCGATTCTGTCTTTTGGCTCCGTCAATGCCAATATTTCTCCTGTGGATCTGATTCTTGGCTGTCCCACCAATCTGATCATGACCTGGGAAAACCGCCAGAAGCTGGATCATAAGATTTATCTGCCCTTATCCATCCTGGTTCTGGCAGGAAGTCTTCCCGGTGCTTTTCTTTTGAAAAATGTCAATGCAGGTGCCGTAAAAATCGTCTTTGGTGTGGCTGTCATCGTAGTGGCCGGAGAGATGCTGCTTCGGGAATATCGCCAGACGAAAGCCCCCACTTCCAAAATCCTTATGTTTTTCATCGGCATCATCGCCGGCCTGCTCTGCGGACTTTTTGGTGTCGGAGCTCTGCTTGCAGCTTATGTAAACCGGGTCACAGATGATACCCGAACCTTCAAAGCCAATATCAGTGCTGTATTCGTTGTGGAAAATACGTTCCGGCTGATCACCTACAGTCTGCTGGGACTGTTTACTGCGGATATTCTGAAACGAGTCTGTATCTTGATTCCTTTTGCATTGCTGGGATTATATGGCGGTATCAAAAGCGCTTCCGTACTGGACGATAAAATCGTGAAGAAAATTGTAATCATGCTGTTGATTCTGTCCGGAATATCTCTGATTGTCAGAAATCTGTGATATTTTATCACCCTTGCCACAAACCAACCTTGTGTGACAGAAATGGAGTTTCTTTTTAATAACACATCTTTATGTTTTCTTTTCATCTCGGACTTCCCGGAGCAGCACTTGCCACCGGATTTTGTCCCGGTATTACCATGCTGATCTGCAGCACCCATTTTTGTAGCAAAAAGAATCAGGTCGGTTTTCACAGACCACACCTGTCCATAAAACGGCTGATCGGCTGCTGTAAACTCGGTGTCTCCGCCTTTGTCAGAGAGATTTCTTCCGGTGTTATCACCATCGTATTTAATATGCTGCTTCTTGGTACCGCCGGAAATATCGGTGTGGCTGCCTATGGCGTCATCGCAAACATTTCTCTGGTCACCATATCGATCTTTAACGGTCTGGCACAGGGAATACAGCCTCTGATCAGTGAGTCTTACGGCTGCGGTGACAAACCATCGGTAAAGAAACTGCTCCGCTGGGGACTGATCACATGCCTGATCCTGGAACTTCTGATTGTTGCCGCAAGCTGGCTTTTCACAGATCCACTGGTAAATATTTTCAACAGTGAACAGAATCTGGAATTACTTCGCTATGCCCATACCGGACTGCGCCTGTATTTCCTCGGTTTCCTGATTGCCGGTGTCAACATTCTTCTGGTCGCTTACTACTCCGCCATCGACCGCTCGAGGCCGGCCATCGTCGGTTCTTTGCTTCGTGGGGCTGTGGCGATTGTAATCTGTGCGTTTGTGCTTTCTGCATTGCTGGGAATTCACGGAATCTGGATTTCCTTCCTGGTTTCAGAGATGATTACTTTGGTTGTGCTACTGTTGCTTAGATAAGCTGAGAAATACCTGAGAACGGTGCCGGTATGTTTTGTAAATGTACCGGCTGCTGATTCTTTTATCCCTTTGACGTTACTTTTTCCAATTGCTTTTCAAAATCATTTACTGACATCGATGCTTTATCCGCTGCAACTTTCACAGAAAGTATCCCATCCATAGCAAGTTCCATTAATACTTCCAATTGTCCTGCTTTTTTTCCCTCTTGGATTCCTTTTTCTCGGCCCTCTCGGATCCCTTTTTGGATTCCTTTTTGGATTCCTTCCTGCCTTCCTTTTCGTTCTCTTTTCTCCATCATATCATCAATCGCTTTGCACATATTAACCTCTCCTCCTTCTTCTATTTCCATTGGTATTTTGCCTATGCATTTCATAACTTCTGCGGCCATCCTGTCCATGCGGGACATGTTTTCGTTGTTTCTTATAAACTCATCCATTTTTTCTTCGTCTTTTGAATATTTCATAAACATCAGCACTTCTCTCAGACTACTCTTAAATTTTCCCAGTTCTTCTTCTGTAAGTTTCACCGGATCGATCAGATAGATTCTGTAGTCCTGGATATACTCCTCTAAAACTTCATCCTGCAGATCCATCATCTCTTTTAATGACGTCGGACCATCCCATTCTTCTGCACCAAAATGAATCACAAACGTTATCACCGGGATCAGTTTATCTTCTTTATAAAATCCGGACAGAAACTCCCCTTTCTTCTGTACTCGTGTTCTCCGGTTTCTTTGATTCCTGCGGGCTGTCTGATCCACCTGTTTCCCATATTGCAGTGCATCATAGATCATGTTTCTCACCGGCATGGCATAATGGATATCTGTCTGATTTTCAATTCCGATAATCAGGTATGCCGCCTGGCCGTCCTGCATGACCACTGCCGATTTCAGAACATCCCGGTACTTTTGTACACTTTCCGGTTTTTCCCTGTCTTTTCTGTGTCTTTCAGATTCGGACAAAATCCCAAGTTCTACCGGATCCATCTCTTTCAAGTCTTCTGGATCAATGACCGCTTTCCCTCCATAGATCAGATAATTGCATGCATCTGCAAATACATCGTTCTGCCTTATGTAGTCTTTTGTTATCACATCTGTTATTCCCATGTGAACCTCCTTTTATCTTGCAGAAGATCTTCACATGTATTAGCTACTATATGTTCTTAACGGATTGATCTGATAAACGAATGAAACATATCGGCTCTGTCACGAGCACTCACAGACATGGTGAATCTCTCTGCTGTTTTTTAATTTTTAAGCATGGAGATATTTCCTGAAACGGAATTTTAATTGCTTTAGATTTGCATATTGGATTTGATTTGAAATTCCTCGAAATGAAATATTATGCTTGTCATTATCCTATCACGTTTTTTCATCTTTGTCTATCTATATATCTTAAACGCAAAGTTTCATTTAGCAAATATAAGTTTATGCAAAAAGGCTTTGCTGACTGTCCAGACACCAGCAAAGCCTTTCAATATTTCACAGAATCTCCCGCAATAACCTGCAGGACATCCGCACGTCTTCTTTTGTATTACATTCGATCGTGCAGGTACAGTCCTTCCGCCCTGCAAAGGGGTTCAGTACCTTTTCCACCGGGATGGTTCCTTTGCCGAGACCGAGGTGTTCATCTCTTTTTCCATGATTGTCATGGATGTGAAGATGTGTGATCGCTCCTGCCAGCTGCTGTGCCCATTCCTCCACCGGATGGGGAGACATACAGTGGGCATGACCGATATCCAGACACAGTGAAAAATTCGACTCCCGGAGTCTCTGTTTTACCTCCAGGATCGGTTCCAATTCCCGGTCGAAAACATTTTCCAGAACAATAGCGATTTCTTCGCGCCCGGAGAGAAATTCATGGAAAAATTCTTCCATCCGCTCCGCCCATCCGGTCAGAAAATAAATCGCCGGATGATAACAGGTATGAAACACGATCTTTTTTGCCTCCAGCTCCTGTGCCGCCTCATAGCACTGCACAAACCGCTCCATCGTCACCTGTCGGACTTTCGAGTCAAAAGCAACCGGATTCAGGTCCAGAAAAGGGCCGTGGAGGATAAGATCCTTCGTTCCGATAAATTGCAGGCGCTTTTTATACGATTTTATATGTTCTGAAAGATGATCCAGATTGTCAGAGATGGAAAACTCAATGCTCTCCACGCCTGTCTGCAGTTCTTCTGTTAATTCTTTCATCTCTTCGTCGGGAAGAAGATGGCTGATATAAATCATAATTTTATTCTCCTGTTTTTCTGAAAATCATTCCATAAATAAATAGAAAAAGAAGACAGACACACTTTCTGCTTTTTCAGAAAATCCCATGTTTAATCTGAATCCGATCCAGTTTTTCCCCGATAGGTTTCAGAAGTATCATCAAAAACATGACATTAGAAATACAATATACAATAACTACCGGAATTGCAGAAATCAATGCTGCCTTATACCCTTCCCACGTAAAAGATCCATACCAGCTGATCGCCGTCCAGATGTCCATCAACCAAGAATATGCCATTCCAGCAAATATTCCATAAAAAGCCAGCGGAATCCGGTTTCTGAGTATTCTTCTGAAAACCGGCAGTCCAGGAATCATCGCAAGAATTCCCCATGTCAGCATCTGAAACGGTGTCCAGGGACCTTGTCCGAAGAAGATATTGGAAATAACCGCAGAAAGCGAACCTACCAGAAATCCGGCTTCCGGCCCCATATAAAGTCCAGATAAAACCACAATAGAAATGGTAGGTTTAAAATACGGCACCGGAGCAAATACACATCGTCCAGTTACCGTCATCGCCGTCATCACTGCCAACATCACCATTCTGCGGATGCTCCCCTCCCGTTTTTCATATGTAAAATAAAAAGGAAGGCAGGCAAACAATGCAATCGCAGCAGAAATCAGATTATACCTCCCTATATAGTCAAGTCTTTTTTCCTTGAAAATCAAGGATTTTTTAGTGTTTCATCAATAAATATCTCAGAAGAAGGAGCCATAGAAATGGACATTTCTCTGTATCTGCTACGAAAATAGTGAATTTTGGGTGCACGAAGTAAAACGTCTTCTTATTTCATTTTACATGGCCTTGTGTGTACCCATCCATCTACGGCAGCGAACCTCCCATGTCTACCAGGATCATCAGTCTATGCCGAGTCCTAACTTCTCTCGTCCCGCCTGTCCATAACCAGGGTGTCAGCTCAGCTCCTTTACAGGGTCATGCCCTCTGGAATATATTCCTGCTGACTACTGGCTCATTCTTTGTTTGTTGTATTACTGACTTCTTTCCTGTAACAGCACCTTCCGGTGGACGCTTTCCTGTTACATTCCATTTACTTCTTAATTCCAGCTATCATGGCTGGTCTCAGCCTTCCAGTTCCCTCTCTGAAGGGCTCAGACCGGCCATGATACACTGTTTCTTTCTCTTTATGCTGCTGGCTGTATTTCTGGTCTTACGATGTCATTCAGCATCTTCTGACCATCATAGTCCACACCTTTGGTTAGTATCGTATAAAATATCCGGATCAGCTTACATGCCACCGCTATCACTGACTGCATCTTTTTCAGTGGATTTTTCTCCCTTGTCCGGTAATAACTATGGATTTCTTTAAACTCTTTGTTTTTTCCGATCACGGATATCGCAGCTTCATATAATGCATATCTCAAACGCTTTCTTCCTCTGTGACTGATCCGGCTTTCTCCGTTATGTTTCCCAGAGCTGTCCGCAACAATCGCATAACCGGCAAGCTTCTGCACCTGTTTCGGATTATCAAAACGTCCAATGTCTCCTACTTCTGCAATAAAGCAGCTCACTGTCTTTATCCCTATCCCATTGATCTCCATCAGCTTATCTATATAGGGAATCTCAGAAAGCGTTTTCTCTATCTCTTCCATAAGTTCATCCATCCGTTTCTTATATCCTTCGTAATCTTCCAACAGGTTTCGGATCTCTTTTCTGGCACTTCTTGGTGCTTCCGTATTTCCGATGCTGTGCTCCGCTGCTGTTACCAGGGTCGTTGCCCTCTTAATCCCAGCGCCTTTCAGCCTTGCATCTCTCCATATCTTGTTTACACCTTCCACTCCAAGTTCCCTGATATCACAGGGCAGCGGTGCCTGTTTGATTACCATCAGTCCGCTTACTGCATCCGGATTCCTGTAAACGT
>OLNH01000520.1_pt1 | contig 32048 bp, 29 predicted proteins | sample 1643101 | NCBI WGS metagenome assembly OLNH01 (sample SAMEA3136758, study PRJEB25190) | human gut metagenome | biome: human gut; feature: human-associated habitat; material: faeces | place: Austria | collected 2013
TCGTATACAGAAGAAGTGAAGCAGAGCTTCCTGCACGAGCAGAAGAAGTTCATCACGCTAAAGAAGAGGGAATCATCTTTGATCTTCTTACAAACCCGAAGGAAATCCTTGTTGATGAGAACGGTCATGTAAAAGGTATGAAGGTTGTTAAGATGGAACTTGGCGAGCCGGATGCTTCCGGAAGACGTCGTCCGGTTGAGATTGCAGGATCTGAGTATGACATGGATGTAGATACAGTTATCATGTCCCTTGGTACTTCTCCGAACCCGCTTATCTCTTCTACAACAAAAGGTCTTGAGATCAACAAGAGAAGATGTATCGTTGCTGAGGAAGAAACTGGTAAGACATCCAAAGACGGCGTATATGCCGGTGGTGATGCTGTTACAGGTGCAGCTACTGTTATCCTTGCTATGGGTGCAGGTAAAGCTGGTGCTAAAGGTATCGATGAATATCTTAAGAATAAATAATATATAATATGTCCAAACATAGAGCTCCCTGACAGTTTCGCTGCCAGGGAGTTTTTTGTTAGTAAAGTGCCCGTTTACTGTTCATTGTCAATATCCCGTATAGTGTTTTTTACAGGCAAAGATTACCAGCAGATTCCGCATGGATGCATGGCAACAGAAAAACGAGGCATATTCATGTCCGGTGCAGACAGAGAATCGTAAAGTTCCGTTGTTGTAAACAGGTTATAACTGTGATATAATAAGAACAATGGTTACTGTTCGCTATATGCTCAGTAACATCAAATGGTCAGTAAAGACATAGAAAAGGAATCAGGTTTATGATAGTTGTGTATTTGATTTTATTGGCTGTGATCCAGGCAGTGACGGAATTTCTTCCTGTCAGCAGCATGGGACATTTATGTGTTCTGGAAGGGCTGTTGGGAATAGATCACGGAACAGGGCTTTTACTGGAAGTAATCCTTCATCTTGGAAGTGCTGCGGCAATCGTATTTCTGTTCCGCAGAGAACTTAAGAAAATAGGGGTAGAACTCCTGGGAATGTTTATGGATATAATTGGAAATCTGAATCTTTATATTCATAATAAAAGAACAGGTTCAAACCTGAACTATGCAAAGATTGTAACCGGAACCTACCGGAAATTCACAGCACTTCTTGTTATTTCCATGATCCCCACTGTACTTCTTGGATTTACAGGAAGACGTCTGGCACTTGTGGCAGCAGATTTGCCCATTGTTCCGGGAATAGGATTTCTGTTTACAGGTATATTACTTCTGGTGACTGATCTGAATAAATCCGGTGGAACGAAGGGACCGAGAGAAGCGTCTTATGACAGTGCTATGTGGATTGGTATCTGTCAGGGACTTGCAGTTTTTCCGGGGATCTCGAGAATGGGGCTGACATTGTGTGCTGCACTTTTGTGTGGATACAATCGTAAATTTGCAGTACGTTTCTCTGTATTTATGAGTCTGCCTGCGATTGTAGGTGCTTTTTTTACGGAAATCGGCAATTTTGGATCCTCTGAAATGACCGTAGGACTGGGATTTGCATATGTTTTTGCGATGATAGTTGCCGGATTTGTGGGATGTCTTTTTATACGTACCACGATTAACATGGCTCAGAAAGTGAAACTGCGCTATTTTGCGTACTATTCATTTGCGATTGGTATCGTCGCGCTGGCATTAAATTATGTGTAATAGCAGATGAACTATTACAGGGATGTTGCTGAAAATGGAAGAAGCAGTAACACATGATTCGAATGAGTAACATGAAGGAGGGAAGCCATACAATGGCGGCATCAAAGAGTAAAAATACCGGACGACCAAGAAAGGGAAAGAAGAAAGCGACTCCTATGGAGCAGGAAGTTGGCAAGTTTCAGACCGAGATCATAGTATTTGTGATTCTGGCGGCTTGTGTGATCTTAATGGCAAGTAATTTTGGTGTGGGCGGATTTGTCGGAGATGCGATCAGCAATTTCTGTTTTGGATTAATGGGGCTGATGGCATATCTGTTTCCAATCGTATTCTTTCTGGGAGCGGCGTTTATTCTGATCAATAAGACAAACCGGCTGGCATATAAGAAACTGGCAGCAGCATTTGTGATGTTTCTTTTTATGTGTGGAGCAGCACAGCTTCTCACAGACGGTTATATGACAAGTACCACATTGACGGATTACTTTGCATTAAGTGCGGATTATAAGACTGGAGGCGGTCTGATCGGAGGTGCAATCTGCATTTCCATTACATCTGCATTTGGTACGATCGGAGGATATGTGATCATTATACTGGCATTTATTGTCTGCATGATCATTATCACACAGCGCTCACTGCTGGACTTTGTAACAATGCTGGTTATGAAGATCTGCGATTTTGTGAAAGAGGGACATGCACGATATGCGCAGGGACAGCCGGAACGTGCTATGAGACGTGAAGAACGTGCCCGTGAGCGCCAGCTGATGAGAGAAGAGAGAAGAGAAGAGCGAATCCGCAGACTGGAAGCTGAAATTGGAGATGAGGAATTTGCCGGAGATGAAGATTTTCTGCTTGATCCAAAAGAAGCAAAGAAGATGAAGAAGAGTGCTTTTCTTGAAGGAACCAAACTGACCGGGTATCCGGAGGAGAAACCAAAGAAGAAAAAAACTCAGAAAAAGAAGAATGGATCAGAGAGCGGAACAGCAGCAATAACTCCGGAGACTGTGACAGCAGAAGCAGAGCATGAAGAAATTCAGGATAATTCAGGCAGAGAGGAAGATGAGACTGCAACGAAATATGCAGGCTCTCCGATGGATTTCGAGATTCACAGGGCAGAAACCCCGGCGGATACATATGAGCCGGAGAGTGTTTTGGATGAAGAAGAACCTCCATTTACTGAAGTTGAGAAAACGATTGCAGTTGAGGAGGATGTGCCCCCTTTTCAGGATGAGAAGGTGACACGGCAGCCTTCGAAGAATCTTAAATCTTCTCAGGCGGAGATTCAGAGCGGGATTGTAAATATCCAGCATGAGATCACTCAGCAGGAAGCAGCCGTAAAAAAAGAATACAAGTTTCCGACATTAAATCTTCTGAAGAAAGGAAGTAATAAATCACAGGGAGATTCTGACGCATATCTGCGTAAAACCGCTCAGAAACTCCAGGAGGTACTGCATAACTTTGGCGTAAACGTAACAGTGACGAATGTAAGTTGTGGACCAACTGTTACCCGTTATGAACTTCAGCCGGAAATGGGAGTAAAAGTCAGCAAGATCGTAGGGCTTGCAGATGATATCAAATTGAATCTTGCAACTCCGGATATTCGTATTGAGGCACCGATTCCCGGTAAGGCTGCAGTTGGAATTGAAGTTCCGAATAAGGAGAACAGCACAGTTATGCTCAGAGACTTGCTTCAGTCTGAAGAGTTTCAGAAAGCCAAGTCCAAGCTTTCTTTTGCAGTAGGTAAGGATATTGCCGGAAAGACTGTAGTAACAGATATTGCGAAGATGCCGCATCTTCTGATTGCGGGAGCTACCGGTTCCGGTAAATCTGTATGTATCAATACATTGATCGTGAGTCTTTTGTATAAGGCGAAACCAGATGAAGTTAAGCTTATTATGATTGACCCCAAAGTGGTAGAGCTCAGTGTTTATAATGGAATTCCACATCTGTTCATTCCTGTTGTAACAGATCCTAAAAAAGCGGCCGGTGCGTTGAACTGGGCAGTGCAGGAGATGACAAATCGTTATAATACATTTGCGGAATATGGTGTTCGTAATCTGGACGAATACAATAGAAAAGCAGAACAGATTAAGGCGGCAGGAGCAGAAGAGGAACCTGTGAAGATGCCGCAGATCGTAATCATAGTAGACGAGCTTGCGGATCTTATGATGGTTGCACCTGGTGAAGTAGAGGATGCGATCTGTCGTCTGGCACAGCTTGCCCGTGCAGCAGGTATTCATCTGATCATTGCGACACAGAGACCGTCTGTAAATGTTATCACGGGTCTCATTAAGGCGAATATGCCTTCTCGAATTGCGTTCTCTGTATCTTCCGGTGTGGACTCCAGAACAATCCTGGATATGAATGGAGCAGAGAAACTGCTTGGAAAGGGTGATATGCTCTTCTATCCGCAGGGATATCAGAAACCGGCACGTCTTCAGGGAGCATTTGTTTCCGATGATGAGGTCAGTGCTGTAGTTGAGTTTCTTGCAGATAAAAACCCGGGAGTGCAGTATAACCAGCAGATTGAACAGCAGGTGAATTCTCCGGTAACAGCGGCAGGCATGGCAGGAGATGACAGGGATGTACATTTTGAAGAAGCAGGTAAGTTTATCATTGAGAAAGAGAAAGCTTCCATCGGTATGCTTCAGAGAATGTTTAAGATTGGTTTCAACAGAGCTGCCAGAATTATGGATCAGCTTTGCGACGCAGGGGTAGTAGGACCGGAAGAAGGTACGAAACCGAGAAAAGTTCTGATGTCTATGGAGGAATTCCAGAATTATCTGGAGAATCAGTAAATGAAGTGAGGACTGCCTATGAAGTGTCCCAAATGTCATAAAGAGGTGGAGAAGGGCTCTTTGTACTGCCCGTATTGTCTTTCGGAGATCCCGTGGGTAAGAGAATTTAATTCTGTAGAAACTCTTATGAAAAAGGAACAGCAGAATCGTCCACCTCAAAAGAAACATAAATTTAAGAAATATCTAAAAAAATTCAGACATAAAAAGCGGAAGATTGATTTCAGCCGTAAACAGATTATATGCCTGATGATAATTGTGGCGGTTCTTCTCGGACTTTTGTGTTATCGGCAGCTGCATACTTTTTCTGCGCTGTATTCCAGTGCAGAGAGACAGTATGAGAATCAGAATTATGAATGTGCATTGAAGATTACAGAAGAAGCACTTAATTTGAAGCCAGAGAGTGAAGCGGCGAATCTTCTTATGGCGAAGAGCATGGAGAAACTGGGGGACACAAAATCCGCAGTTCTTGTTCTGCGTCCTTTTGTACAGAATAAGACCGCAGGAACTGCTGTGTATAAAGAATTTCTGAGTCTTCTCACAAAGGAAGGAAATATGACAGAAGTCAGGGATGTTTTGAAATATGCCAGTAAAGAGATACAGGATGCATGCAGAGAATATATCTGTGTTGCTCCGGTGTCGAATCCTGCTCCCGGCACGTATACTTCTGCACAGACACTGGAATTAAAGGCAGATTATTCAAAGATATATTATACGCTGGATGGCAGTATACCTACCAGAGAGAGTACTTTGTATACAGGACCGATCACATTGAAGGAAGGGACAACCGAGGTAAAGGCGTTTGGGGTTAATGATAAGAATATAGAGAGTGATGTCATTACCAGAAAATATATTATTGTTTTGCGAACGCCGGATGCGCCGGAGGTAACACCGAAATCCGGAGATTATAATAAGAAAACGGAGATCAAGATCACAGTGCCGGATGGATGTAAGGCCTACTATGCATTTGATTCTATGCCAGATATCAGCAGTACACTTTATGAACAGCCAATTTCCATGCCGGTAGGGTATCACAGATTGAATGTGATCCTTGTGGCTGCAAACGGAAAGACCAGTAAAGTGACGACGATGGAATACTATTTGCAGTATTAATTTGAAAGCTGGATCTGAGAATTTCAGGAAGATCAGTTGATCTGGCTGCATGATCTATGAGGGAAAAGTGAAGTAATGGAAATTCGTATTATTACAGTTGGAAAAATTAAAGAGAAATATTTATGTGATGGAATTGCAGAATATGCAAAACGTCTCAGCAGGTATTGTAAGCTGACTTTTTGTCAGGTGGCAGATGAGAAAACTCCGGACAAAGCATCCGATGCATTAAATATGCAGATTAAGGATACAGAAGGGGAACGTCTGATGAAGCATATCCGTGAACAGGATTATGTGATCGCGCTGGCGATTGACGGGAAAATGCTGGACTCTGTGGAATTGTCTGATAAGATTGAAAAACTTGGTGTTTCCGGTATCAGTTCTATTGCGTTTGTGATCGGCGGATCATTGGGACTGAGTGAGAAAGTTCTGAAGCGGGCAGACTATAAACTTAGTTTTTCCAGAATGACTTTTCCGCATCAGTTGATGCAGATGATCCTTCTGGAACAGATATACAGGAGTTATCGCATCATGAATCATGAGCCTTATCATAAATAAAGATGGTATCATGGACAACTGTCAGAATGGAAATTTTTCAGAAAGAGTGTGCGAAGTAATTTTGATGGCAGACTGCTGAATAGTTACAGGTTTCTATAAAATGAAAGAAGATAAAGAGATATGAATACAGAAAAGTTTGAAGAGTTTATTTCGCAATATCCCATTTTTGAATATCGTTTGCTGGATACGAAGGATATTGGAGTAGAGGAACGTGTGCGCACGATCTGCAGGCAGGAATGTGAGCGCTATGATTCCACCTGGGCCTGTCCGCCTGCGGTGGGCACGCTGCAGGAGTGTGAGAAGAAGATCAAAAGTTATCCACAGGCAATCTTCTTTTCCAGTGTGGCAGAGGTTTCGGATATCATGAATATGGAAGAATTGCTATCTACCAGACGTGCACATGAAGATTTGACAACAGAGGTAGGAAAATATCTTAATAGAGAGGGATATGAAACGTATATTTTATCTACGGAATCCTGCGATATCTGTGAGAAATGTGCTTATAAAGAAGGCAAACCATGCAGATTTCCGGATCGAATGCATCCGTGTCTGGAGAGCCATGGCGTTGTGGTAAATGAGATAGTAGAGCGTGAATCTATGGAATATAATCTTGGCGGAAATACAATTCTCTGGTTTTCTATGGTATTGTTCCGCTAACAAGTTTTTGAACAGGTTTTAAATATAATTCCTCCGGCATAAACTGATATTAAAAGCCGGAGGGATTTTTTTATGAAAAAAACAGGACGGTGGAAGGAACAGGTGGTATCTGCATTAGAGATTCCGCCCGATCTTGCATATAATGAAACGATCATCACGCTGACAGGTCCCATGGAAATCCTGATCGAGAATTACAGATCCATTTCCAGATATACACCTTCAGAAATCGTGATCCTGTCTCTTCGGGGAAAGGTAACCATATGCGGAAAAAATCTGGAGATTCTCTGGTATACTTCCAATGCAATGAAAGTAAAGGGGAAAATATCAGCTATTTATCCGCAGAAGTGCGTGGGATGAGAAACAGGTGAATGAGAATGGAAAAAATCCTGAAACTGATATATGGTTATGTGGTCATGATGGTAGGAGGGGAACAGCTGGAACGTTTTCTGAATCTCTGCAGGAACCGGAATATTTATATGGAAAAGATTCATTATCTGGATACTGACCGTTTTACCGCACAGATACAGGCAAAAGACTTTCTGCGTCTGCGGCCAGTTCGCAGCAAAACAGGTGTACATATTCAAATCATGCAGAAACGGGGACTGCCCTTCTTTTTTTTCAGAAATAAAAAAAGAAAGGCTTTTTTTGCAGGAATGCTTTTGGGATGTGTTCTGATCTTCTTTATGACGGGCAGAATCTGGAACATTCATATAGAGGGAAATGTCAGGAACAGCACAGGAGAAATCCTTGATTTTCTGGAAGAACAGGGAGTTGTTCATGGAATGGCAAAGAAAAAAGTGAACTGTTCAGAAATTGCAGCATCTGTACGTAGGAAATATAACGAAATTACCTGGGTGTCTGCCAGGATAGAGGGAACCCGTCTGCTCCTTGAAATTCAGGAGGGTATTTCCCAAAAAGAGACCGTGTCAGAGACAACACCCTGTGATCTGACAGCAGACAAAGACGGAGTGATCACAGAGATGATCGTTCGTGCAGGTATCCCTGTAAAGAAAATTGGAGATATCTGCAAAAAGGGAGAAATTCTTGTATCCGGTGAGCTTCATATTATGAACGATAGTCAGGAAATTGTGAGAAATGAATATGTGCATGCGGATGCAGATATTTTTATTTCCAGACAGATTTCCTATTATCAGGAATTTCCGCTAAAACATCAGGTTGAAGAAACATCCGGAAAAGTAAAGAAAGGCATATATTTCCAGCTGGGATCGTGGTATCTGGGACTGTACCGGAATGCGAAACAGAATCAGAAATGTATCAGTGAAGAAGATCCCATTCGCATTACAGAGAATTTTGTGCTGCCTGTATGGATTGGGAAGATAAAAATAATGGATTATAAAACAGAAGAACAGATTTATACGCAGGAAGAAGCAAAGCAGGAAGCTGTGCAAAGATTGCATATATATGAGAAAAAAATGTTGCAAAATGGTGTGAAAATTAAAGAAAATCATGTGACGACGAAGATAAACGGGCAGTTATGTGTGACCAGGGGAACGATACAGATTATAGAAAAAACCGGGAAAGAAAGCAGAATCAGAGAGAGTACGTCTGAAACAGCGTCAAAATAACCGGAAATATGTATTTAAAAAGTTGCAAAGAGGTGTTACAATAGACACATCTGGTTCTAAAAGAAATCAGAGCCAGATCGTGTCTGCTGTACCGTAGAGGGCAGCGACGGATTATGAACAGGAAAGGACATCACAGGATGGCTGGTAACATTATTGAATTACACACAGAAGTACCTGCAAATCTGGAATCCAATGTATTTGGTCAGTTTGATGAGCATCTGAAACTGATTGAGAGAACACTGAATGTAACAGTGATTTCCAGAGATGGGATTCTTAAGATCCTTGGCAGTGAGCAGGGTGCGTCTTCTGCGAAGAAACTGATAGAAGAACTGGTTGTGCTCGCAAAGCGCGGCAATATTATTACGAAACAGAATGTAAATTATGCTCTTTCTCTTGCAATGGAACAGAGAAATGAGGTTCTTACAGAAATAGATAAAGATTTTATATGCAATACTATACAGGGAAGACCCATTAAACCGAAGACTCTGGGACAGAAGGATTATGTAGAGCAGATCCGCAAGAAGATGATTGTCTTTGGCGTGGGTCCGGCAGGTACAGGTAAGACTTATCTGGCTATGGCTATGGCAGTGACTGCTTTCCGTAATGAAGAGGTAAGCAGGATTATTCTGACACGTCCGGCAATTGAGGCAGGTGAGAAGCTGGGATTCCTTCCGGGGGATCTTCAGAGTAAAGTTGACCCTTATCTGAGACCGCTCTATGATGCACTGTATCAGATCATGGGAGCAGACAGTTTTGCCAAGAATATGGAACGTGGACTGATCGAGGTGGCGCCTCTTGCTTATATGCGAGGCCGTACATTGGATAATGCTTTTATCATCCTCGATGAAGCGCAGAACACCACACCTGCACAGATGAAGATGTTCCTGACACGTATCGGATTCGGATCCAAGGTAATCATTACAGGAGATGCTTCCCAGAAAGACCTTCCGAGAGATGCCACATCCGGACTTGACGTGGCGATGAAAGTACTTAAGAAAATTGATGACATTGGTTTCTGTCAGCTGACCAGCAAGGATGTTGTGAGACATCCGCTGGTACAGCAGATCGTACAGGCTTATGATGCTTATGAGAAGAAACAGAAGCCTGAGAAACCGTCAAGACGCAGAAACGGGGTAAATGAACGATGAATATGCAGATTGATTATGAAACAGAGCGGGAGATCGGAATTGATTATGAGGCTCTGGCAGTTAAGGTTGCAGACAAGGTTCTGGAGATGGAGAAATGTCCGTATGATGCACAGGTAAATCTGGTACTTACGGATAATGAGGAGATCAAGAGAGTTAATACAGAATTTCGTGATATAGAGAGAGCTACGGATGTGCTTTCTTTTCCGATGATCCCGTTTGAAACACCGGCAGGGTATGAGATCGTAGAAGAAGATGAGTCTTATTTTGATCTGGATACAGACGAGCTTCTTCTTGGAGATATCATGATTTCTGTGGACAAGGTGTTTGCACAGGCAGAGGAATACGGACACAGCGTGACCAGAGAATTCTGTTTTCTGGTTGCTCACAGTATGCTGCATCTGTTAGGATATGATCATATGACATCTGAGGAAGCAGCAGTTATGGAAGCCAAACAGGCGAAAGCGCTGGATGAGCTTGGAATCACACGCTGATTGTTTGCAGGTAAATTACTATATAGAGAAAAAATATTTACGGAGTAACTGAAAAATGAATTACCGGGAAAGACTTAAAAATAAAAAACGAATTGTAATCAAGATCGGTTCTTCTTCCCTGACTCATTCAGAGACAGGCAGACTGAACCTTCGTAAGCTGGAAGTACTGGCAAGAGAATTATGTGATCTGCGCAATCAGGGAAAGGACGTCATCCTTGTTTCTTCCGGTGCTATTGCGACAGGTGTTGCTGCACTTGGTATGAAGGAAAAACCTACAGAACTTAAAGGAAAACAGGCCTGTGCGGCAGTAGGACAGGCCAGACTGATGATGATTTATCAGAAGCTTTTTTCCGAATATAATCAGCCTTCTGCACAGATTCTTATGACTAAGAATACAATGGTAAACAATATTAATCGTAAGAATGCACAGAATACTTTTAATGAATTGCTGAGTCTGGGAGTCATTCCTATTGTAAATGAAAATGACTCTATTTCCACTTATGAGCTTCAGAATCTGGAGAAATTCGGAGATAATGATACATTGTCTGCAGTGGTAGCAGCTCTTGTACAGGCAGATCTGCTGATCCTTTTGTCAGACATTGACGGACTTTTCACGGATGACCCGAACACGAATCCGAATGCGAAATTCATTGACGTAGTCGAGAGTCTGGATGATGAGCTGCTGAACATGGGAAAAGGTACCTCTGGAAGCAAAGTGGGAACAGGCGGAATGGCAACAAAACTGACTGCTGCACAGATTTCATCTGCAGCAGGTGTAGATATGGTGATCGCAAACGGCGCAGATTTCCATGTGATCCATAAGATTACAGAGGGACGTAATTATGGTACTCTGTTTGTGAGCCAGTCGAAAGAGGAAGTTTATCTGATTGATATCATTGACAAGCTGTTATAATGAAAGTGCCACTGTGTCAGAAAAATTTAACCGAATCAAATTACAGGAGGAAATACAATGGAAGTCGAGAAGATTGATCGAATTAATGCACTTGCACATAAAGCGAAGAGCGTAGGGCTTACAGAAGAAGAAAAGAAAGAGAGAGAGTTGCTCCGCAAGGAGTATCTTGCATCTGTACGCATGAACCTGCGTTCTCAACTTGATAACATTGATGTGAAACAAGACGATGGAACAATCGTTAACCTGGGTGAAAAATATGGACTCAAAAAAAGACATTAGAAAAAAGATTTTTGCAGAAAGAAAGCTTCGTACGGATGAGCAGGTAAGGTCTATGAGCCTTACTATCACAGACAGAGTAATTGCACTTCCTGCATTTAAAAATGCCAGCCGCATTCTGGTATATGCAGATTACAACCATGAAGTTGTAACAGAGTATCTTATTAAGGAAGCATGGAAAGCCGGCAAAGAAGTTGCAGTTCCGAAAGTTGTGGGAAAAGATATGATTTTTTATAAACTGACAGATTTTTCTCAGCTTGAACCTGGATATTTCGGAATACCTGAGCCGGCATCGGGGGAAATCGTTGAATGGTCAGATGCACTGATGATCATGCCGGGCGTGGCTTTTGACAGAGAGAACCACAGAATTGGATATGGCGGAGGTTTTTATGACCGTTATCTTGAGAAGCATCCTCAGCTTGAGAGAGTTGCCGTTGCATTTTCTTTTCAAATGTTACCGGATGTTCCTACGGAGCCCACTGATATCTGTCCACAGATTGTGGTGACAGAAGAAGAGACTTGTTATCTTACAGACAAATAAGACAGAATGTATAGTTTGCGGCAGATATGCAGGAGCGTATATCTGGGCGTACTGACTGAAAGGAGACCGGGATATGAACGAAATGCTGAACCGCCTTGGCATGAATGCGAAGGCAGCTGAAACGGAAATGAGAAATCTTTCTACAAATAAGAAGAATGAAGTACTTCTGGCAGTTGCAGACAGACTGGTAAAGGATGCACAGCTTCTGATCAGTGCCAATGCGCTGGATGTAGAAGAAGGAAAACGCAATCAGATGCCGGAAGGATTGATCGACAGACTTCTTTTGACGGAGAGCAGGATCGGGGGAATGGCAGAAGGACTTCGCCAGGTTGCTGCACTGGATGATCCGATCGGAGAAGTTCTTGGAATGAAGAAGCGACCGAATGGCTTACTGATCGGTCAGAAGAGAGTGCCGCTGGGTGTAATTGGTATTATTTATGAAGCAAGACCAAATGTAACAGCTGATGCATTTGCGTTATGCTTTAAGACTGGTAATGTTGTTATTCTGAAGGGCGGCAGCGATGCGATCCATTCCAATGAAGCAATCGTAAAGAGTATTCGTGATACTCTGAAAGAACAGGGTGTGACAGAAGATGCGATCCAGCTGATCTCTGATACTTCCAGAGAGACAGCTGCTGAGTTTATGAAGATGAACCAGTATGTGGATGTGCTGATTCCGCGAGGCGGCAGGGGTCTGATCAAGGCGGTAGTAAACCAGAGCACGATTCCTGTTATCGAGACGGGTACGGGTAATTGCCATACATATGTAGATGAGACTGCGGATCTGCAGATGGCTGCCGATATTATTATCAATGCCAAGACACAGAGGGTAGGTGTATGTAATGCCTGTGAATCTGTTCTTGTACATAAGGATGTTAAAGATGCCTTTCTTCCTGTTCTGGCGAAACGTCTGCAGGAGAAACATGTGGAGATCCGGGCAGATGAAGAAGCTTATGATCTGATCCCGGGGGCAGTACATGCGACGGATGAAGACTGGGGCAGGGAATATCTGGACTATATTCTTTCGATCAAAGTGGTTTCTTCGGTGGAGGAAGCGATTGCTCATATCAATAAATATAATACAAAACATTCGGAAGCAATTATTACCAATAATTATGAACATGCTCAGAAATTTCTGGATGAAGTGGATGCGGCAGCGGTTTATGTCAATGCGTCTACCAGATTTACAGATGGTTTTGAATTCGGCTTTGGTGCAGAGATTGGTATCAGTACACAGAAACTGCATGCCAGAGGACCGATGGGACTTCTGACTCTGACCACAACGAAATATATTATTTATGGAAATGGACAGGTTCGTCCGTAGAATAGCAACATTGATTTTTTATAGAAGATGTGCTATACTTCATTTCAGATTTTGGGTTACTGTCTGTCTGGCAGTAATAGTTATGATTAAAACTCATTCACGGGAGGACATAAAATGAGAAAAAAACAACTTTTTGCATTATTGATGGCAAGTGCATTAACCGTGGGAATGGCACCGACAGCTGCGTTTGCTGCAGCTGATACTGCAGTAGAGTCTGCAGAGGAAGAAGTTTCCGGGGAAATTGATGCATCAGATACAGAAGCGCCTGCTGAAGACCCTGCAGATACTCCGGCAGAAGATCCGACAACACCTGAGGAACCGGCAGAAGATCCGGCAGCAGATCCGACAGAGACACCTGCGGAAGATCCTGCAGCAGACCCAACAGAGGCACCTGCTGCTGAGGAGACAGATGCGCAGGCAGCTGAAGCAGAGGGAACTGCAATTGTAGTTGGTGAGACATCTTACCCATCACTGACAGAAGCATTTGCGGCAGTACCGGATACTACAGATCTGACAGGCACACCTACTTATGTTAAAGTAAAAGGTGAAATTGAGCTTAGTGCGACTGTAGATGTTCCGGCTACTAAGAATATTATGCTGGTTGCAGCGGAGGATACTACAATTAAACGTGCAGCAGGTTTTACCGGAAGCATGTTTACTGTAAATGGTGGTAATCTGCAGATGGCAGGCGGTTCCATGACTGATACAGATGGAACTACTGTTATTGGAAATGGAACCTTGACTGTTGATGGTACAGGCGATGGAGTTACAGGATCCATTGTAGAAGTTATAAGTGGTAATTATGCATTAACGGATGATGCAATTCTGACTGGTAATAAAACAACAGGAAATGGTGGAGCGATCAGCAATGCGGCTGGAGCGAATGTTTATCTCCTGGGCGGTACAATCACAGGAAACGCAGCAGCAACAGGCGGCGGAATCTACAGTGAGGGAACTGTAAATTTAAAAGGAACAGTAAGCGTTACCGGAAATACAGTTACAGATGCTTTTTCAGAAACAGCAAGCAATGTTGTGCTTGATAAAGACGGTGTTATTAATGTAACTGGTGCAGTTACAGATTCTACAATCGGTGTAGCCGTACAGGAAGCTGCTGCCGGAAGAACTGTAGTGAAGTTGGCAGACAGTGTGACAGAGGATGTAAAACTGGCAGATGTACTTACTCAGATTACATATGAGGGAGAGTCCAGTCTGAAGATTGGAGAAGACGGAACTCTGGTCAGTGCTACAGATCCGACACCAAGTCCGGCGGAAACGAAATTAGTTGTTACCGGTAAGAGCATGAAATGGACCGGACATGACAGTGTTCAGCTTAAATTTCAGTCAAATGTAAAAGGTACTTACTATATTGACTGGGTAAAACGTGGTGAAAAAGCACCAACAATCGATACTTCCAAGGTTGGAGCACCAATTGAGGCAGATACAACTGTAACAGCAAAAGTTACAGATCTTCCTGATTATGATGTAGATATCTATGTATGTGTGATCAGTGATAAGGATAAGAGCAATTATGGACATTTAATGTTCCAGCCGATTGCAGCAGAACGTCCTGCAGCACCGGCAACACCGACACCTACTCCATCACATACCGCAGTAGTACCGGATGTAAACGAAAGTGTTGTACAGGGATTCGAGAATGCGCTTGTATTCTATCCAAATACTTTCTATGATTTCACAGTAATTGGTGCAGGTACACAGAATACAAATCCTGGTGAAGGAGATGCAAGATGGGTTCCTGTAGGATGGAGTATGTCTTCTAACCCGACATCCTGGAATACATCCTGGAAGATTGGTGCTGCGAAGGGTATCTATACAGAAAAAGAGAAGGCATATACAATCTATATTAAATATAACAAACAGGTATACAGCGGAACAAACTGGGAGGAGACAGATGCATCTGAGATTCTTTCTTATCAGTTCAAGGCAGCACCTCTGACTCAGGCAACTGTAACACCTGCTGATGGCACAAGTGGAGATGGTACTTCAGGCGACGGAACAACAACAGATGGTACAACAAATGTGACACCAACTACTTATGCAGATGGTACAAATGGTACATCCAAGTCTGCAGTAGCTACAGGTGATGAGTCACCGATCGGAACTATGATGGCTCTGGCAGCAGCATCTGTTCTTGCTGGTGGTTATGTATTAGTAAGAAGACGCAAGAAAGAAATGTAATCAGATAATAGAGAAAGATGATAAAAGTATCTGACTGGTAAAAATTTCTCAAAGAGACAGGTCTTAGGGCCTGTCTCTTTTCATATATATAATTAAAGTACAGTTATGAAAATGAAAGATAAGAATTTATGGATTTCTATATCTGATAGCAGGATTTCGTAAAGAACGTTGACGGAGATATAGGGAAACGTAACCATTATTGTGTATGAAATAAAAATTGTGTATATGAAAAACAGAAAAAAAGGAGGATACGATTTATGGCAGCAGAACAGTCGGGTACGTATGAGAAGTTATATTTTGCAATGTGGGAGATGGGACAGAGATATGGAGAGTTTGTCCAGTTTCGTGTGATTGGAAGAAGCCATGATGATAGAATGATCCCTATGATTGAGGTTGGAAAAGGGGATCCCTGTATTTTCTGTGTAAGTGGTATTGAAAGTGGAGACAGCAATATTCCGGAATATCTGCTGTCGATCATAAGGGAATACTGTAAATCCTATGAAAGCAACTGGGTTATGGGGGAGAGCTACGAAGTTCGAAAACTTCTGGACAAGGTTCGGATCTGCGTAATTCCTATGCTGAATCCGGACAGTTATGAAATCGCAGAGCGGGGATATAGTGCAATCCGCAATCCTATCCACAGGCAAATGCTGAAAATGCAGGACAGGCCTGTGGAAGATTATGAGTACAATGCCAGAGGAATTGACCTGCGCAGGAATTTTCCTACCAATTATTATCAGAGAAAAAAGATCAATCAGGAGCCTGCCAGTGAGAACGAGACAAGGGCGCTGATCAATATTTTTCAGGAATATCCAAGTGCCGGACTGCTGACTTTCAGTTACTCCAGGGGAAAGATCATATACTGCAGACAGGAAAAAGGCTTTGCATATAATCAGAGAAATTACAGGCTTGCGAGACATTTGCAGAAATGCTCCGGTTATCGTCTGGAAAAAGGTACTGCCGGAGGGACAGTAACAAAAAGAACAGGAATGAAGCCTGACATGGGATCCCCGGAACAGTTTTATGCGGAAGTGATCCGACAGCCGTCCCTTGCAATAGAAATCCCGGATTATCGAAAAGGTGAGGTGGAAGAACTGAAAATGATCCCGCTGGAGTATCTTTATTCTCTGAACAGTAATACATTGGTAAATGCATAAAAAATAGCGTTTGACATAAGAGTGCAAATTTTGTATCATAAAAAGAGTGCCTTAAAATTATCCCGAAAACGTTACTGAGCAGAGTGAACAGTAATCTGAAACAGAAAGATGAGGAATAAAGAGTGAACAATAATACACAGGAAAGTAAAGTACAGTTAGAATATATCAATAAATGCACAGAGATTGTGAAAGAGAAATATGAGAAAGAACCTGCTTTCTATATCCAGAATGCAGGATGTCAGATGAATTCTCTGCAGACAGAGACCGTAGCCGGAATCGTGAAACGTATGGGTTACAAAGAAGTATTCAAGGAAGAAGAGGCAGATGTAGTTATCTATAATACCTGTACAGTCCGTGAGAATGCAAATCTGAAGATTTATGGTCATCTTGGACATTTGAAGAGCATTAAGAGAAAGAAACCGGAGATGAAGATTGTATTATTTGGATGTATGATGCAGGAGCCGGAGGTAATCGAGAAGATCCACAAGGATTATTCTTTTGTAGATCTGGTTTTTGGTACCCATAACTTCCATAAATTCCCGGAACTGTTTTACAGAAGCTTAAATACGGAAGGTCAGATCATCGATGTCTGGAAAGAGTCCGATGAAATCGTAGAAGGAATGCCTGCGGATCGTAAGTATTCCTTCAAGACAGGTGTAAATATCATGTTTGGCTGCAACAATTTCTGCAGTTACTGTATCGTACCATATGTAAGAGGAAGAGAGAAGAGCCGTGAGCCGGAAGCAATCGTGGAGGAAATCAAGGCTCTGGTGGCAGATGGTGTAACAGAGGTTATGCTTCTGGGACAGAATGTAAACTCCTATGGTAAGACACTGGAGCATCCGGTGACTTTTGCACAGCTTCTGAAACAGGTAGAGGCGATTGAAGGATTAAAGAGAATCCGTTTCATGACTTCTCATCCGAAGGATCTTTCTGATGAACTGATCCAGACTATGGCAGAAAGCAAGAAAGTATGCCATCATCTTCATCTGCCGATGCAGTCCGGAAGCAGCCGTATCCTGAAAATCATGAACCGCCGTTATGACAAAGAGAAATACCTGGAGCTTGTAAGCAAGATCCGCAAGGCAGTGCCAGATATTTCCCTGACTACAGATATTATTGTTGGTTTCCCCGGGGAAACAGAGGAAGATTTCCAGGATACTCTGGATGTAGTGGATAAATGTAACTTTGATTCCGCATTTACCTTTATTTATTCCAAGAGAAGCGGAACTCCTGCTGCAAAGATGGAGAATCAGGTGCCGGAAGATGTAGTGAAAGATCGTTTTGATCGTCTTCTTGCATTAGTGCAGGAAAAAGGAAGAAAAGAATCGTCACGTTTCGAGGGAACTGTACAGGAAATCCTTGTAGAAGAGGAGAGCAAGGAAAAAGGAATCTTCACAGGAAGAACAGAGTATAATCTTCTGGTTCACTTCCCGGGATGTAAAGACCTGATCGGTAAGTATGTAAAAGTAAAACTGGATACCTGCAAGGGATTTTATTATTTTGGAAGTCTTGTAGATTAATTATTTCCGGACAGTACCATATGAAAATGGATGTCTGGAACGCTTTGAATAATAAAAAATATACAGGACTTCTGATTGACAAAGAAGATAAGAAGCCCGTATCAATTAACAAATTGATGATATAGAGGGTGGAAGATAAAAGTGAAACAAAATAAATACGAAATAGATATGTGCAATGGAACCATTATGGACAAGCTGATTTCGTTTTCAGTGCCGTTGATGTTATCTGGAATTCTGCAATTGATGTTCAATGCGGTAGATATTATTGTAGTAGGGCGATTCAGCGGAAGTGTAGCCCTTGCAGCAGTAGGTTCGACTACTGCCCTGATCAATGTATTTACCAATTTGTTTATCGGGATTTCTCTTGGTGCAAATGTTCTTGCTGCCCGTTTCTTTGCGGCAGGCAGGGATAAAGAGATGTCAGATACAGTTCATACGGCGATTACGCTTGCACTGATCAGTGGTGTGATCATGGCATTTGTGGGACTGTTCTTCTCCAGAGGGGCGCTGGAACTGATGGGAACACCTGAGGATGTCATTGGACAGTCTGCGTTGTATATGAAGATATATTTCCTGGGAATGCCGTTCTTTATGCTGTATAATTATGGAGCTGCGATCCTGAGAGCTGTGGGAGATACCAAACGTCCGCTGATCTTTCTGATCGTTTCCGGTATCGTAAATGCAGGACTGAACATGATCCTTGTAATCCTATTTCATCTGGACGTGGCAGGCGTTGCGATTGCGACTGTAATTTCACAGTTGATTTCCTGTATTCTGGTGTTGCGGTGCCTGTATCTGTCACAGACCAGTTATCAGCTTCGCTTCTCGAAACTGAAAATCAATACTACTTATCTGAAACAGATCTTTCAGGTGGGGGTTCCGGCAGGAATCCAGAGTACAGTGATCAACTTCTCAAATGCGCTGTTGCAGTCCTCGGTCAATTCGTTTGGTTCTATTGCAATGGCAGGATATACGGCAGCCAACAATATTTTTGGATTTCTGTATGTATCTGTAAACTCAGTGACACAGGCGTGTATGAGTTTTACCAGTCAGAATTACGGTGTGAAAAAGTACAAACGTATGGATAAAGTCTTGATCGATTGTATTATCATTTCTATGGTTACTTCACTGACACTTGGATGTGGCGCATATTTCTTTGGACCGGAGATTCTTAAGATTTATACCAGAGATTCTCAGGTAATTCAGTGCGGAATGGAGATTCTGGCATATACCACGGTACCGTATTTTTTATGCGGTATTATGGACCTGTTTCCGGGAGCATTGCGCGGAATGGGACATTCCGGTGTTCCGATGATTTTGTCAGTTATTGGTACAGTAGGAACCAGGATTGTATGGATTTTTGGGATTTTTCCACATCACAGATCTTTGTCTGTGCTGTTCATTTCCTATCCGGCGTCATGGATATTGACTATTGTGATGCAGGTGATCTGTTTCTATTTTGTCAGAAAAAAAGTACACAAAAATATATAGAGCATAGTTATCAGAGCTTTTGCGAAAAATAGTGTTGTCAAAATATAGTTGACAGACTGTTTTCCTGCAGAAGCTCTTTTTCTTATAGAAAAGCATTTGAGGACGTACGTTTTTTTAGGATAAACTGTAGAGTAGATATTTAGTGTAATGTAGCAAAGCGAATGATTGGATTGATTTTAGATAATAAATGTATTTTGGGGATTGACAAATACCCCATAAGGGTATATAGTGCTTATTGTAAAGATACCCCATGAGGGTATTTTGAAGAAAGAAAATAATTCCTGACAATCCACTGCTGAGAACTTGCAGGTATATATATCTTAATGAGGAGGAATTTATATGGCAGATATACAGGAAAAGAAAGCCTGTCCCTGTTGTGGGAAACATACAGACCGTTCTGAAGAAGAACGCAGGAAACTGATCAACCGTCTCAAACGTGTAGAAGGACAGATCCGTGGAATTATCGGTATGCTGGAGAATGATGCGTACTGTAATGATATCCTGATCCAGTCTGCAGCAGTAAATGCGGCAGTGAATGCATTTAATAAAGAATTACTTGCAAATCATATCCGTACCTGTGTTGCCCGTGATATCCGTGAGGGCAAGGACGAGACGATTGATGAACTGGTGGCTACATTGCAGAAACTTATGAAATAGTATTACAGGTACATTATTTACTGTCTGAGATTCTTGTTATCAACAGAACGGATAACAGTGATCCTGCAATCAGGAGATATCATAATTTGTAAAATAAGAGTGACATTTGTACAGGGAAAATTATGTTAAGTCAATGTAAAAGATAATATTCTCTGTGCTGGTCAGAGGAGGAATGAAAAATGGAACAATACAACGTAACCGGAATGAGCTGTGCGGCCTGCAGCACCAGAGTGGAGAAGGCTGTATCCAAGGTTCCGGGTGTAACATCCTGTTCGGTCAGCCTGTTGACGAACTCCATGGGAGTAGATGGAACTGCAAGTTCCGGTGAAATCATCAAGGCAGTGCAGGATGCAGGATACGGAGCATCTTTAAAAGGGGCTTCCAGGGAACAGTTGTCTGCTTCAGCAGCAGAAGAAGCACTGGAAGATCACGAAACACCGGTTCTAAAGAGAAGACTGATTGCATCGATCGGTTTTCTGCTGGTGCTGATGTATTTCTCAATGGGTCATATGATGTGGGGATGGCCGCTGCCGGCATGGTTTGACAACAACCATGTTGCAATGGGCCTGGTACAGCTTTTACTTGCAGGAATTGTAATGGTCATCAACCAGAAATTCTTTATCAGCGGATTTAAGAGCCTGTGGCATCGTGCGCCAAACATGGATACACTGGTAGCACTTGGTTCCATGGCATCCTTTGTATGGAGTGTCTATGCACTTTTTGCCATGACAAGAGCACAGGTGGACGGTGACTCAGCGGCGGTGATGAACTATATGATGGAGTTCTATTTTGAATCTGCAGCTATGATCCTGACACTGATCACGGTGGGAAAAATGCTGGAAGCGCGTTCCAAGGGAAAGACCACAGATGCGCTGAAAGGTCTTATGAAACTGGCTCCAAAGACAGCGGTTGTTGTCCGTGACGGTCTGGAAGCCGCAGTACCGATCGAGCAGGTACGAAAGGGAGACATTTTCGTAGTTCGTCCTGGTGAGAACGTTCCGGTAGATGGAGTGATCCTTGAGGGAAATAGTGCAGTCAATGAGTCGGCACTTACAGGCGAGAGTATTCCGGTGGATAAAAACCCGGGAGATGCAGTTTCTGCTGCAACAGTAAATCAGTCCGGATTCATCAGATGTGAGGCGACCCGTGTAGGAGAAGATACCACACTTTCACAGATTATTAAGATGGTCAGCGATGCGGCAGCAACGAAGGCTCCGATCGCGAAGATTGCCGATCGTGTTTCAGGAGTTTTTGTCCCGACAGTTATCAGCATTGCTATTGTGACAACGATTATCTGGCTGATTGTGGGAAAACCATTCGGTTTTGCACTGGCAAGAGGCATTTCTGTTCTGGTCATCAGCTGCCCGTGTGCACTTGGGCTTGCCACACCGGTTGCGATCATGGTTGGAAACGGAATGGGAGCAAAAAACGGAATCCTGTTTAAGACAGCGGTTTCTCTGGAAGAAGCAGGCAAGATTCAGATTGTTGCACTTGATAAGACTGGAACGATCACAAAGGGTGAGCCGCAGGTAACAGACCTGGTTCCGGCAGAAGGAATCTCAGAGAAAGAACTCCTGACTTATGCATATGCGCTTGAGAAAAAGAGTGAGCATCCTTTGGCAAAGGCAATACTTGTGAAAGCAGAGGAGCAGCAGATCAAAGCACAGGAGGTTTCTGATTTCCAGGCACTTCCGGGAAATGGTCTCCGTGCAGTTTTAAATAATGAAATCCTGACAGGTGGAAGCATGAAATTTATCAGTAATCAGGTACCTGTAACACCAGAACTGATCTTAGAGGCCGAGAAACTTGCAGGAGAGGGAAAAACGCCGCTTCTTTTCACAAAGAACAGTAAATTGATCGGTATGATCGCAGTAGCGGATGTAATGAAAGAAGACAGCCCAAGAGCAGTGAAAGAACTGCAGAATATGGGAATTCGTGTAGTCATGTTAACAGGTGATAATGAGCGTACTGCCAAAGCGATCGGTGCACAGGCGGGCGTAGATGAAGTAATCGCAGGAGTACTTCCGGACGGCAAGGAAAGCGTGATCCGTTCTTTGAAAGAAAAGGGTAAAGTTGCCATGGTAGGTGACGGTATCAATGATGCACCGGCATTGACCAGAGCGGATATCGGAATTGCAATTGGTGCAGGAACAGATGTTGCCATTGATGCGGCAGATGTGGTATTGATGAAGAGCCAGTTAAGCGATGTTCCGGCTGCGATCCGACTCAGCCGTGCAACACTCAGGAATATCCATGAGAATCTTTTCTGGGCGTTTTTCTACAATGTAATCGGTATTCCGCTTGCAGCAGGCGTATGGATCCCAATTTTCGGATGGACTCTGAACCCGATGTTTGGTGCAGCTGCAATGAGTCTTTCCAGTTTCTGCGTAGTAACTAATGCGCTGAGATTGAATCTGTTCAAAGTGCATGATGCATCTAAAGATAAAAAGATCAAGCAGAACACCGCAGAGATTCATGTAACAGCCGTTACAGAGAGTAAAAATACAGCAGATACAGATGCGGGCGCCGGTAACAGTGAAATTCATGATCGCAGAGATCAGGAAAATATAAAAGAAAACAAGGAGAGTAATGGTATGACAACAATTACAGTAAATGTAACAGGAATGATGTGCGGACACTGCGAAGCACATGTAAACAAAGCAGTGAAAGAAGCTTTTGGAGTAGAGGATGTAGTTTCCTCTCATGAAAAAGGAACAACTGTGATTCAGGCACCACAGAAACTGGATGAAGATAAGATCCGTGAAGTGATCAAAGAAGCCGGATATGAAGTAACAGGCATCACACAGGAGTAAAAGTATCAGTAAAATAACTGAATTTGCTCAGGTCTGAGGTATATAAAAACACCCGAAAATTACTGTAATGTATTTTTTGAAAAACAGTAAATTTTTGGGTGCTTTTTTGTTGAAAGAAAAATTCGGTCATGCTATCATGATATAAAGTTTGCTGGGAATCTGCTATTGGGCTTATGAATTCTGCTATTTGGCCGGCAGATATGCAGCAGATAAATTTTTCTGTTAAAATAATTTATTTAAAGGGAAACAAAAGTATTTTTTACAGAGGATTATAAATGGCGGATAATAAGAAAAAGAAGAAACAATCAGGTGTGATCCAGGCCGAGATCGGAGTCCTGACAGTGATACTGGTTATTCTGATCTTAGTTATGATGTCTCTCGTTTCCGGAATCCAGGGAACTGCCAGAGTGGTAAACTATGCAGGACTGGTTCGCGGTAAGACTCAGCGTATGGTTAAGATGGAGAATGCAGGACGGCCACAGGATGGAATGCTTGCAGATGTAGAGTCCTTTATCAATGGGCTGCGCTATGGCAGTGATGAACTGAATCTGGTAAAGCTTGATGATAAAGCTTTTCAGAATAAGATGGAGGAACTGGATGAGTATTTCCAGAGCCTGAAGCAGGAAGTTATGCTGGTACGAGAGAAAGGCTACGAGAATACGGACATTATTTATAAAAGTGAACACTTTTTCGAAATCTGTGATGAGACAACAGGACTTGCAGAAGAATATTCTCAGAAGAAGGCATCTTCGCTGGAGAAGATAGAGAAATTTATCACTGCCGATATTGTTTTTCTCATGTTCCTTATCGGATATGAATTCTTTAAAGCTCTGCGCTATGCTGCATTAAACAGGGTTCTGCAGAGCAAAGTATATCTGGATAAGGCAACAGGTCTGCCGAATAAGAATAAATGTGAAGAATTGTTGAGTGTACCGGATGTGCTCCGGGAACCGACAGGAATTTTTGTATTTGACCTGAACAATCTCCGACGGATCAACAACAGTATGGGGCATGAGATGGGAGATGAGTATATCCGCCGTTTTTCGGTATTGCTTCGCGGGGCAGTCCCACCGGAATATTTTGTGGGTCGTGACGGAGGAGATGAATTTATTGCGATCGCACATGGTCTGGATCACGCCGGAATGCACGAGGTAATGGAGCTGATCCGGCAGGATACAAAAAAATACTGTGAGGAGAATCCGGACTTCCCAATCAGCTATGCAGTAGGTTATGCTCTTTCACAGGATTACGAAGAAGGCTGCACGATGCGGGAACTTCTTGCATATGCGGATAAGAATATGTATATCAATAAGAACCATATGAAACGTGAGGAAGCTGCTGCAGAGAAACGTCTGGATTATAAACTGCTGAAGAAACTCAAAGCATATGGAAATACATTTTCAGATTGTCTGTATTGTGATATGCGGCAGGATACATACCGATTGATCCGTGCGAGTGAGACATTCTTTCTGGCTGCAGACGGAAGCTATTCCGGAGCAGTGGAGCAGATCGTGGAAGAACGGATTGGAAAAAAAGACAGAGAACGGATCTGGGACTGCCTGCAGGCATCTTATCTGCAGGAACATCTGAATAAAGAGCATCCGTCTCTGGAACTGCAGTATCAGCACAAAGGGGAGGAGCAGGGCGTGTATGGACGCCTTACGATAATTTTCATAGATAAGGACAGGGAAGAGAATCTGCATCATTTTATTCTGGCATTTGAGACCATTCAGAGTCGGGAAGTAATTGATGCAAAACAGCAGCTGACTCAGTATTATGAACAGCTCAAGCAGTCCGTCCTTGAGAATGACAGCTATGTAGATGCCCTGCTGCAGACTGCGGATGCGATTTATTCTGTAAATCTCTCAGAAGACAGACTGGAACAGAATTTCCTGAATAAAGAGGAAAAAGAGAAATCTCAGGATCTTGTAAGAAATCTGAAGCTTCCGTGTGCTTACAGTGAATATTGCAGAAAAAGTGCTGTAAATATTACTGCTGAGACACTGGAGGGGTATCGCCTTATTGATTCTTCTGAGAAACTTCTCAAAAGATATCAGGTGGGAAATAAGCAGGCAGCAGTAGAGTATTGTGAGATACTTCCTGACGGAGGAACACGTTGGGTTCAGAAGACTGTACTGATGACAGAAAATCTGGTTTATGATCCAAAAGAAGAGTTAGAGAAATCTGTCGTGCATGGAATGATTCTGTTGAAAGATACTACAGAATTTCATGAAAGGGAGAAAAAAGAGCATGACCGTCTTCAGGCTGCTGTTGAGGAAGCAACAACTGCGAATAAAGAAAAAACAGAATTTTTAAGCAGAATGAGCCATGATATCCGTACACCGATCAACGGTGTGATGGGAATGCTGGAAATGATAAAAAAGAACAGAGACGATCATGAGAAAGTGGATGACTGTCTGGAGAAAATCTATATTTCTTCTGAGCATCTGCTGGCACTGATCAATGATGTTCTGGATATGAGTAAGCTGGAGGCCGGGCATATTGAGATTGAAAACCGGCCATTTGATCTGGAGGATTTTATGGAAGAGATTTATGCTCTTTCGGAGACACAGGTAGCGTCCACTGATATCAGTTACCGTCCGCATAGAGAGAAGATGGAACATACAAAGCTGCTGGGAAGCCCGCTTCATCTGAGACAGATTCTTCTGAATCTGTTCAGTAATTCTGTGAAGTACAACAAATCCTGCGGTATGATCGATACCTATGTAAGAGAAATTCCGTGGGAGCAGAAGAATGGAAAGAACCTTATCGGATATGAATTTGTGATCGCAGATACAGGAATTGGTATGAGCGAAGAGTTTGTAAAGAATGAGCTCTTTGAACCATTTACTCAGGAGAAAGCCGGTGCCAGAACTCTGTATAAGGGAACCGGACTGGGAATGTCCATTGTAAAAGAGCTGACAGAGAAGATGAACGGCAGTATTGAGGTGGAGAGTATACAGGGAGAGGGAACAACATTTACAGTAAGACTTCCCTTTGAAATTGATCCGGATCCACAGCAGATTTGCAGACCGATAGCAGAATACAGCAGGAAATCTATCGAAGGCATAAAAGTTCTTCTTGTGGAGGATAATGATCTGAATATGGAAATTGCGGAGTTTTTCCTTCAGGATATGGGAGCTCAGGTACTGAAGGCATGGAATGGAAAAGAAGCAGTAGATTTATTTGCTGCATCTGCGCCGGGAGAGATTGAGCTGATCATGATGGACATTATGATGCCGGTTATGAATGGACTGGAAGCGGTAAAACATATTCGAGCCATGGATCGTCCGGATGCAAAGAATGTAGTAATCCTTGCCATGACAGCCAATGCGTTCTCTGATGATGTAGAACGGAGCAGACAGGCCGGAATGAATGAGCATCTTTCAAAACCTCTGGATTCTGATACGATCAGAGCTGCGATTCTGAGAAATCTGAAATAGTACAGAAAAATGAAGAATAAAAAAAGTCACACAGCTAATGGAAGTGTCATTCTGGAAAGTAGCAAAAACATTAAACAGTGAAGAAAACTGGAACCGCACACATCGAATGGCAGGGAAAGGTTTTGTGGCAGCAGGAATTGTGCTGTTGCTGGAAGGGGCATTACTGCTAAGGGGTATAATAGGAGAGAATGTCAGTTATTATCTGATGATAGCGGTTATGCTTATCAGTGTTATTGTACCAACAGGCTACTCTTACCTGTTGTACCAAAAAGGAATCTGATATTTCCTATAACTAAAGCTGGAAGCAGTGTGGTATTGGACAAAAAGATTTACTTGTTACACATATATCTTTATGTTATTCTGGAAAAAAATAAGAACGGGAGGATTATTATCATGTTAGTCTGTGATTACATTGTAGAATCTATAGATGGAGATTACGCACACCTGCGCAGGACAGATGCTCTTGATGAAGAATTAAAACTTGTTGCGAGAGCGCTTCTTCCTTTTGATATTGTAGAGGGAAGCAAGCTGCATTATGAAATGATGCAGTATACGATAATTGAGTGATGAATGAAATTATCATCCGTGTTATGGCAGGGTATGCCAATTCATCCAGCAGCCTCCTATTGAGAATATGTTTCATAAATGTTAAGATTCTTTTGTGCTTAGCTAACACAAATAATAAGAATAAGGAGGACGTAAGTTATGTGTTTTAATTTCAGTAATTGCTCCGAGTTATTTAATGCAATCTGCAAATATTTCAATATTGGATGCTAATAATAACAGTATCGAAAAATAAAGAACAGCTCTGAATCTTTTGGTAAAGGTTTGGGGCTGTTTTTGATGCTTGGAATTTATTTATAGTGTTTTGGAAGAATGATATTATCATTTTGTTGGACGACTGTCACAATATATGATACAATCTTCGTACGATATAAAAAGGAGAAAATTATGGAAAATCAAAATCAGACCCTGCATAAAAGACGCGTTCGTTATAAGGGAAAATACCCGAAGAAATTTGAAGAAAAATACAAGGAACTTCAGCCAGAGAAATATAAAGACACTATCGAACATGTAATCCAGAAAGGAAACACCCCTGCAGGAATGCATATTTCCATTATGGTAAAGGAAATCATCGATTTTCTCAACATCCAGCCGGGAGAAATCGGATTTGATGCTACATTAGGCTATGGCGGACACACAAAAGCAATGCTCCAGTGTCTGAAAGGCAAAGGTCATATCTATGCCACAGACGTAGATCCAGAGGAATCTGCAAAAACCACAAAACGTCTGGCAGAGCAGGGATTTGGCGAAGACATGCTGACAGTGAAACTTCAGAACTTCTGCACCATCGACGAGATTGCGAAAGAAGTGGGAGGATTTGACTTTATCCTTGCAGACCTTGGGGTTTCTTCCATGCAGATTGACAACCCTAAGAGAGGATTTTCGTTCAAAGTAGACGGTCCGCTGGATCTCCGTCTGAATCAGAAAGCAGGTATCAGTGCAGCAGAACGACTGGATACCATATCAAGAGATGAACTTGCAGGAATGCTCTATGAGAATTCTGATGAGCCATACTGCGAAGAACTTGCCAAAGCCATTACTGATGAAATTCGCAAAGGTAATCGTATTGATACAACAACAAAACTGCGTCAGGTCATTGAGAAAACGCTGGACTTTTTGCCGGAAAAAGAAAAGAAAGATACCATTAAGAAAACCTGCCAGAGAACATTCCAGGCCCTTCGTATTGATGTAAACCGTGAGTTTGAAGTATTATATGAATTCATGGAGAAATTGCCAGATGCTCTGCGCCCAGGCGGACGTGTGGCAATTCTTACTTTCCATTCCGGTGAGGACAAACTTGTAAAGAAAGCTCTCAAAGAAGGATACAGAGCAGGAATTTATTCTGATTATGCCAAGGACGTGATCCGTCCGTCTGCACAGGAGTGTGCACAGAACGGAAGAGCCCGTTCCACCAAAATGCGCTGGGCAGTAAAAGCAGATTAATATGGCAGAAAAGAGCAGAACCAAAATCAAAAAGCCAAAGAAGTCTGTGATTCCGACAAATCAGTGACAATGATGACAAATTCTGTTGCAAATAACGGGAATCCGTTTGGCACTACTGACTATGATATGTTCAAGCAAAAAGTTCTGGATACAGGAGTACAGATTCTGGAATATGACCAGGGAGTTTCCTATCATGGGAAATGCTTCGTGATAGGAGAGGAAATGATATACAGTTGTGTGAAAACAGAGAGAATCGTCAGACATGGTTCTCTCTGTTTTGGTCTTATGAAAAAATATGGAACATCCGGTAAAAAGATGCTAAACTGTAAGAAAGTTAAAAGAGGTAGCTGATTTTTTTACCAAATCAAGCAAGTAGCGAAACGGGTTGTGAATATCCGTTTCGCAATTAATTAAAAGATGAAAAGGAGCGTGAAGCATATGGAACGCCTGATTTTTCATATAGATGTAAACAGCGCCTTTCTTTCCTGGGAGGCAGTGAGGAGAGTAAAGCAGGGACTGCCGGATCTGCGGGAGATTCCTGCCTGTATCGGTGGTGATCCGAAGAAGCGTACAGGTATTGTAGTTGCAAAATCAATTCCTGCAAAGAAATACGGTATCCAGACGGGCGAGCCTATGGCAATGGCTCTGAGAAAATGTCCGAACCTGACAGTTGTTCCAGGTGATTTTGCACTTTTTGACCAGTGTTCCAAAGCTTTTAAGAGAATCTGTGCTTCCTATGCACCAGTCATGGAATCTTTTTCCATAGATGAAGTTTTTCTGGATATGACCGGCACATCGCTGATCTATCCGGATCCCATTGCAACAGCACATGAGATCAAAGATAAGATATATAAGGAACTTGGCTTTACTGTAAACGTAGGAATCTCCACCAATAAACTGTTGGCAAAGATGGCCTCTGACTTTGAAAAACCAGATAAAGTACACACTTTGTTTCCAGATGAAATTCCCGCAAAAATGTGGCCGCTTCCTGTAAGAGAATTGTTGTTTCTTGGAAAAGTATCAGAGAAGAAATTAGTGGAAGCAGGGATCAGGACCATTGGAGATCTGGCACATGAGCGGGAAGAAAGAATCCAGGCACTGCTTGGTGAAAAAGCCGGACATCAGTTATACGGATATGCCAGAGGAATTGATGATTCCCCTGTCCGTGCCCAGCCTGAAGAAGCAAAGGGATTTAGCGTGGAAACTACTTTTAATGATGATATCATTTCCATGGAACAGATATTGCCTGTATTACTGGAACAGTGTGACGTACTTGCAACGAGAATGAGGCGTAAGAAAAAGAAATGTACCTGTATTTCCGTGACTTTTCGTACTCTGGATTTCAAGAATCGTTCCCACCAGACGAAACTTGAAAATCCTACAGATCTGACAGACGAGATTTACAGAAATGCGAAGAAATTATTTGGAGAATTCTGGAAAGGGCAGCCTTTGCGCCTGATCGGAGTAGCGTTGACTAATCTTACAGAAGATGGTTTCGAACAATTATCACTGTTTGAAGACACTACAGATAAAGAAAGACACCAGAAACTGGATGCTGCCATGGATGCGATCCGAAGTAAATACGGCAACAGCATGATCACCAGAGCCAGTATTATGAACAGCAATGCAAGAATTGCCCGGAAAGCAAAGGCTCAGATGGAGAATGAGCGAGATAGAGATGTAGGTAAAGAAATTAAATAATGTTATATCATTGGAAATAGGATATTGATTAATATATCAAAATGAAAAATAATAAACAGCAGCTATTGCAAGGTTTTTCATATGAAAACCATATTGCAGCTGCTGTTTTTAAATCAGTTTTATTTATCTGCTCCATAATAGCGGTCATCACCAAGACCAAGGATCAGCATAAAGATTGGCTGCAAAAAGATTAATCCTACAGCAAATAAAGTTCCTCTTCCGAAAGCTCTTGCAAGTTTCACACTGTACATAATACTGATGATTCCTGCGATAATTCTGATCAGTGAAACAATCGTCAGAAGCATTGTACTATCTCCGGCATATGTCTGTACACAAGAAGCTACGATTCCCAAAATAAATACCAGCCAGAAATATGATGTCTGCCATGCAATCTTATAGGAAATGTAATCGCTGTATACAGGAATCAGACTTTTCCATCCTGCCTCACCGGCTTTGGTAAAAATCCTCCAGTTTGCAACGATCTGCAAAATCCACCATGCAAGAGCGATTGTTACATAGATACCGCCTAAAAATAACATACTGCTAATTGCAATAAATCCCATCTTTTCATTCTCCTCTCAAATTTTGCAAATTATTTATGCCGTTACTTTATAGTATTCCGAATTTTGCTTTTACGGAGTACTATGATAAATCAATTAAAGCATATTCCGGTTATTCTGTCAAATAATAAAAGTTTTTGTCTGTTTTGTCCTTTGCAAGCAGCAAAACGTGATTTAAGATATAAGAAATAGAAAAAAAAGGATTCTGCACGGATCCATACGCTTTATATTTCCATTAAAATTGAAGATTTGAGACAGCTTGGAGTGTATGAACTGCTGCAGGGAAAAATCAGCGTTCATTTGTTGAAAGCGGATTCTGAGAATTTTATTACTTGTATCAGCAGCAATGAAACTATTTCAGGAAACTGGAATAATCTCCTGCTTCAGCAGAAATATTTCAATTATGATGAAGGATATTCTTATAATCAGTGGATCAAAGATATGCGTTCCGGAAAGAAGGAGGGCAGATTCTCAGCCAAGATCAGGGGAGAGGAATCTACTATATCCTACAGAAATATTTCCAGTATGCCGGGATGGTATGTAGTTGTTGAACTGGCGAATAAAAATATTTCTGATATTACCCAGCATTTCTCTGTCTGGGCAGGAGTGTATGGAAGCATTCTGATAGGATTTACACTTCTGTATATGCTAACAATTCTGTTTCTTGAGAAAAAAGATAAACAGCATTATATAGGCCTGTCCGCAATTGACCCTCTGACAGGGATTCTGAATCGCAGGGCATTTCAGAATGCAGTAGAAGAAGAACTTCATAAAAAAGTGCCGGGAGTTTTCATTTTTATTGATGTGGATAATTTCAAAACATATAATGATACTTACGGTCATGACAATGGAGATCTTTGTCTGCATCATTTCGCCAGAATGATGAAGCAGTGCTTCCCGGAAGACAGTATTCTAGGTAGATATGGCGGAGATGAATTTGTTATGTACCTGAAGAAGCTTAATATCGAAACAGTACAGACTTATATGAAGGATTTCCAGAAAAAAATCTCACATTTGACCTTATCAACAGGCGAACAGGTAATACTTTCTGCCAGCGCAGGCGGAGCAGCGTTTCCAGAACAGGGAGAGGACTTTATCTCTTTATGTAGAAGCGCAGATGCGGCTTTGTATGTTGTGAAGCAGAATGGGAAAGCAGATTTTAAGATGAAAGGGATGTAGAGATAGAATTGAAAAGCCGTTCTGAGACAGAAACATATTTCTGATTTTCGGAACGGTCTTTTATTTATGAGCAAGTAGTGAAGCAAATGATGCCATCTGTTTGACTGTGTGAAATAGAATACTTTTTAGGGATATAATTCGAAAAAAATAAAAAAATGGAAAAAATTAGAAAAAAGGTGTTGACAATGCAAAAAAACTATGCTAAATTAAATGAGCTGTCGCAAGACAGACAACCTTGATAACTAAACAGTGAAACACATACGATTCT
>OLNH01000525.1_pt1 | contig 31986 bp, 33 predicted proteins | sample 1643101 | NCBI WGS metagenome assembly OLNH01 (sample SAMEA3136758, study PRJEB25190) | human gut metagenome | biome: human gut; feature: human-associated habitat; material: faeces | place: Austria | collected 2013
TATGATTATATGGTACATTATAAATGTGAAATTTACAAAGGTTAAGCGCATAACCTATTACAAAATTATCATTCGATTTTTGTGAAAGTTTGCTATTCCATTACACATTTTCCTGCATTATCTGTTCCGGAAATCGTTAGAGATTGTTTTGCGGAAAATTACCGGAGATCGGTGCGGACTTTCCCGTTCTTTTCCTTGCGTGGGAAGCCATGGTGTGCTAAACTGTTCAGGGAAATAAACACAAAGGTGGAATAATGCGTAATGAAATGTACGATCATAGGAATAACCGGAGGAACCGGTTCGGGAAAATCAACGTTTACTAATCGCCTGAAAAATGAATTTCCGGATGATGTGGCAGTTATTTATCATGACAATTATTACCGGTGTCAGGATGACATTCCTTTTGAAGAGCGAAAAAAAGTGAATTATGATCATCCGGATTCACTGGAGACGGATCTTCTGGCAGATCATCTTAAAAAGTTGAAAGCAGGAGAAAGCATAGAATGTCCTGTGTATGACTACAGTCAGCATAATCGCTCAAAGGAAACGCTTCATATAGAACCAAGGAGAATTATTCTCGTGGAAGGTATCCTTCTTCTGGCGGATCCACGGGTACGGGAACTGCTGGACATCAAAATTTATGTGGATGCAGATGCGGATGAGCGGATCCTCCGGCGAATTATCAGAGATGTAAAGGAACGGGGAAGAGATCTGGATAATATTGTAGAGCAGTATTTGACCACAGTAAAACCGATGCATTATCTTTATGTGGAACCGATGAAAAATCGGGCAGATATTGTTGTCAACAGTGGAATGAATGATGTGGCTTTCGATGTGGTAAGATCTAAAATCCGGGATCTGCTGGCAGAATAAAAGTAAATTTGGAGAAAGGATATAATGGATTTATGAGATACCATAATATAACGAAAGACGATATGTTAAACGGTGACGGACTGAGGGTGGTTCTGTGGGTTGCCGGATGCAGCCATCACTGTAAAGGCTGTCAGAATCCGATTACCTGGGATCCGGAAGGCGGAGTGCTTTTTGACGAATCTGCAAAACAGGAGATTTTTGAACAGCTGGACAAACCGTATATAGAAGGAATCACTTTCAGCGGCGGTGATCCGCTCTATGAAAAGAATGTGGATGAAGTTACGGCCTTCGCAAGAGAGATTAAGGAAAAATATCCAAAGAAGAACATCTGGCTGTATACAGGATATCTGTGGGAAGATATTCAGGATCTGCCGATTGTTTCTTATCTGGATGTAATAGTAGACGGCAAATTCGATCTGGAACGCAGGGATGTGAGTCTTCCATGGAAAGGAAGCCCGAATCAGCGGGTGATCGATGTACCAAAATCCAGAGAAGTAGGTCTGGTAGTATTACACGCATAAGGAGAAAAGAATGAAAAGAATCGCAAAATTTCATAAAGTAAGCTGGGAGCAGTTCCGGAAGGACTGGATAGATACCTTCGGGGAACAGCCGGAAGAAAAGATCCGGGAAATATATGAAGATATTAAACTGCCAAAACGGGCCACCAGGGGAAGTGCCGGATATGATTTTTTTGCACCGGTCAGCTTTACACTGGCGCCGGGAGAGATGGTAAAAATTCCTACCGGTGTCCGGGTGGAGATGGCAGAAGACTGGGTGCTGTGTCTGTATCCGCGAAGCGGTCTTGGTTTCAAGTATCGCCTGCAGTTGAATAACACTGTGGGAATCATCGACAGTGATTATTTTTATTCGGACAATGAAGGGCATATGTTCATGAAGCTGACCAATGACAGCAAAGAAGGAAAAACGCTGGAAGTTGGACAGAGTGAAGGAATGGTACAGGGAATCTTCATGCAGTACGGAATCACCGAAGATGATGATGCAGATGGAGTGAGAAATGGTGGTTTCGGAAGTACCACCGGAAAATAAGGGATAGAAATGATGAAAGCGAGAAACTGGCTTTTTTTAGCTTCTTTTCTACTTATGTTAAAAGGAGCTATGAATATCAGTATTTATTTTGTGCAGTATCTGAGTCTGGGGCTCAGATATATACCGACTGCACCGGCGCAGATGCATAGAGCCAATGTATTGTGTATTATCTACGGAAGCTATGGAGTATGTCTGTTGATAGTAGGTATTCTGGGAGTGATCTTTCGGGAGAATCCACGAAGACTCCGATTCCTGATGACCACGGGAATCGTACTGTTTGGTGTTGGCTTTTTTAACGGCATGGTAAATTATCTGGTGCTTTTATGGGATGGGCACAGCATCAGAGATGCTGTGTCAAGTGTGATCGCGAGTGTCCTGTTACCCGCAATGTTTATTCATACTACCTATATCGGAAGATTGGAATATGCGGAAGATTTGAAATACGAGGATATCGGTGATGATAAAGACAAGGATGTGTAATTTTCTTACACATCCTTGTCTTTTTTTGTGTCTACCGGATCCGAAAGGGGAAGCGTATGTAAAATCACTTTACAAAGTCCCGGTTTATTTAACGATTATTTTACGGAAGATAACTTTCGGTTTTAACATAGATTTTTTATACTCTCTTTGTCAGATAAATAAAAAAAGACGAACCGAAATGGTTATGACAAGGAGGAAATTTTATTATGAAAAAAACATGGGCAGTAATGGGAACAGCAGTTGCAGTATCCGCAATGATCTTTACAGGATGTGGAAGCAGCAATACTACAACCGGTACAGATACAACACAGGAATCTGAAAGCACAGATACAGCTGCAACAGACACTCCGGCAGCTGAAGACAGTAAGGGAGGAGATTTCTCAGGCCTGATCAGCCCTGTATCCAGAGAGGAAGGATCCGGAACAAGAGGAGCTTTCATCGAACTGTTCGGTATCGAGACAAAAGATACCGATGGAAATAAAATTGATAACACCACAGATACAGCAGAAATCACCAACAGTACTTCTGTTATGATGACAACAGTTGCAGGTAATGAATATGCAATCGGTTATGTATCTCTGGGATCTCTGGATGACAGCGTAAAAGCATTAAAAATCGACGGTGCAGAAGCTTCTGTAGATACTGTAAAAGATGGTTCTTACAAAATTTCCCGTCCGTTTAATATTGTAACAAAAGATGGTTTGAGTGAGGTGGCAGCTGATTTTGTAAAATATATTATGAGCGAAGACGGACAGAAAGTAGTTGAAGATAACGGATATATCAGCCAGGGCAATGAAGGTGCATATGAAGCAGCAGGTCTTTCCGGTAAAGTAACTGTTGCAGGATCTTCTTCTGTCACACCTGTTATGGAAAAACTGGCTGAGAGCTATAAAAAGCTGAATGCAGATGTGGAAATCGAAGTACAGCAGAACGATTCCACCACAGGTGTTACTTCTGCCATCGACGGAATCTGCGATATCGGAATGGCATCCAGAGAACTGAAGGATACAGAGACTTCTCAGGGTGTAACCGCAACACCGATCGCTCTGGATGGAATCGCAGTTATCGTGAACAAACAGAATCCGGTAGATGAGCTGACCAGTGATCAGGTAATGTCTATCTTCACAGGAGAAACGCAGGACTGGGCAGACGTACAGTAAATGATCAGAAACAGAAAAGAAACTGTTCCGTATTCCATAGAAAAGTGAAAGACGGAACAGTTTTTCTCTGAAAGAAGGAGTAACATGAAGGAAGCAAGAGAATTCATTATGAAATGTGTTTTCATCCTGACAGCATGTGTGTCAATCGCGGCAGTTGTATTGATCTGCATATTTATGTTTGCAAACGGAATTCCGGCAATCGCAAAGATTGGACCATTGAATTTTCTGTTGGGAGAAAAATGGAAACCCATGAACAATATTTTCGGCATCCTGCCGATGATTGTGGGTAGTATCTATGTAACCGCAGGAGCAATTATTATCGGTGTTCCGATTGCCTTTTTCGCATCGGTATATCTGGCAAAGTTCTGTAACGAGAAATTATATAAAATTCTCAAACCGGCAGTGGAACTGATGGCAGGAATCCCATCGATCGTCTACGGATTCTTTGGTCTGGTAGTAATCGTTCCGATCATGCAGAAACTCATGGGAGGAAGCGGAAAAAGTGTTCTGACAGCATCGATACTGCTGGGAATTATGATTCTGCCCACCGTGATCGGTGTGGCAGAAAGCAGTATCCGTGCGGTTCCGGACTCCTATTATGAAGGAGCTCTGGCTCTTGGCGCCACACGGGAACGAAGTGTGTTCTTTGCAGTACTTCCGGGAGCAAAGTCAGGAATTCTTGCCGGTGTGATTCTTGGTATCGGTCGAGCCATCGGCGAGACGATGGCGGTGATCATGGTAGCCGGAAATCAGCCGGTGATACCGGGAAACCTGGCTATGGGTGTTCGAACCCTTACTTCCAACATCGTTATGGAGATGGGATATGCAACGGATCTTCACAGAGAAGCACTGATTGCAACGGCAGTAGTGTTATTTGTACTGATCCTGATCATTAATCTGTGCTGCAGTGCACTGCAAAGGAGGAGCGGACAGTGATGGAAAAGATAAAAGGTCAGCTGGAAAGTTACAAAGAACAGCCATTTTCTCTGGTGCTGCGGTTTCTGATGTGGATTGCCACATTTCTTACCGTGGGGATCACAGTCTGTATCGTAGGTTATATCCTCATTCGTGGAATACCGAACCTTTCACCGGAGATGTTTGCCTGGGAATATAATACAGAGAATGTATCCATGATGCCAGCAATCATCAACACCGTTCTGATGGTACTTCTGGTATTACTGATCGCAGTACCGGTGGGTATCGGCGCAGCTATTTATTTGGTGGAATACGCAAAAAGAGGAAGCAAACTGGTAAAACTCGTAAGGATCACAGCGGAAACGCTTTCCGGAATTCCATCGATCGTCTATGGTCTGTTCGGTTATCTGTTATTTGCAACAACATTCAGATGGGGTTATACCTTCCTGGGAGGTGCGCTTACTCTGGCGATTATGATCCTGCCTTTGATTCTTCGAACTACAGAAGAAGCACTGAAAGCAGTACCGGATTCCTTTCGTGAGGGAAGTTTTGGTCTGGGAGCGGGAAGTCTGCGGACAATCTTCCGCATCATTCTTCCTTCTGCGGTACCGGGTATCGTATCAGGTGTGATTCTGGGTATCGGCCGTGTGGTAGGAGAGACGGCAGCACTGATGTATACAGCAGGTACTATCGCAAAAGTACCTGGACTGATGAGTTCGGGAAGAACGCTGGCTGTTCATATGTACGCATTGTTGTCCGAGGGACTGTATATGAAACAGGCATATGCAACGGCAGTGGTACTCCTGGTAGTAGTACTTCTGATCAATGCCGGTTCCGGCTGGATCGCGAAAAAACTGACAAAGAGGTAAGAAAATGGAGAAAGATAAATTTACGATAAAAGATCTGGATTTGTTTTACGGGGATTTTCAGGCACTGAAAAAGATTTCCATGCATATCCCGGAAAAAGAGATTACTGCATTTATCGGACCTTCCGGATGCGGAAAATCCACATTGTTAAAGTCCTTAAACCGAATGAATGATCTGGTAGAAGGATGTAAGATCACCGGAACACTGCTTCTGGACGGTGAACCAATCAATCAGATGAAAAATGTCAATTTGCTGAGAAAACGGGTAGGCATGGTATTCCAGAAGCCGAATCCGTTTCCTATGAGTATCTATGATAATGTTGCCTATGGACCGAGAACCCACGGAATCCGTAAAAAAAGCGAACTGGATGCGATTGTGGAAGATTCTCTGAAAAAGGCGGCAATCTGGGATGAGGCAAAAGACCGGCTGAAAAAGAGTGCACTTGGTATGTCCGGTGGACAGCAGCAGAGACTGTGTATCGCCAGAGCACTGGCGGTACAGCCGGAAGTCCTTCTGATGGATGAGCCGACCAGTGCGCTTGATCCGATTTCTACTACGAAAATCGAGGATCTGGCACTGGAACTGAAAAACCAGTATACTATTGTTATGGTTACCCATAATATGCAGCAGGCAGCCAGAATCTCAGACAAAACCGCATTTTTCCTTCTGGGAGAGATGGTGGAGATGAATGATACAGAAACCATATTTTCAAAACCGCAAGATAAACGGACAGATGATTATATCACAGGGAGGTTTGGCTGATGGCAAGACAGGCATATCAGGAGCAGCTGCTTAAGCTGAATGGAGAATTGATTGAGATGGGTGACCTCTGTGAGGAGGCCATGTCACTGGTGATGAAAGCACTCCGGGAAAAAGATGAGGAGATTGCGGTCAGTGTACATAAGATTGAACAGAAGATCGATCAAAAAGAAAGGGATATCGAAGCCATGTGTATGACACTGCTGCTTCGCCAGCAGCCGGTATCCGGGGATCTGAGAAGTATCTCTTCCGCACTTCGCATGATCGCGGATATGGAACGGATCGGAGATCAGACAGCAGATATCGCAGATGTATCCAGGCATCTGACAGATTTTCAGCTGGAAGTGCACCCGAAGATTTTTCATATGGGTAAAATTGCATCCAAGATGGTCAATGACAGTGTTAATGCGTTTGTACGCAAGGATGACAAACTGGCAGCAGAAGTGATTGCCACGGACGATCAGGTGGATCGGCTTTTTGAAGAAATCAAAATGGAACTGATGGAAGAAATCGCAAAAAATCCAAACAGTTCCGGAAGTGAACTGGATGTACTGATGATTGCAAAATATATGGAACGTATTGGTGATCATGCTGTGAATCTTGGAGAGTGGGTACACTATTATGTCTACGGTGAAAAGGTAGAAGATAAAGACTGATAGTTACCGGAGACGATCAGAACAAAAAATCCCGTACATGACAAAATCGTTTATTGATTATCTGTCATGTACGGGATTTTTATGCGGCAACAAACCAAAGTCTGCAGCCTGTGGCGTTTCTTACAGTTCTTTACCGTCAACCACTTCGTCATATTCAGCACTGTCTAACAGTTCGTCGAAAGCATCGGCAGCGATTTCATATTCGTCATCGTCTTCGATGTTTTCGAGAGTTGGCTGCTGACCTTCTTCCTGGAAGAAACGGTATAAGAATACTTCACCGTCCTGGTTTTCGCCGTTCTCATCTAATGGCAGCAGAGCAATATATTTATGCTCGCCGGCAGGGAAGATGGTCAGGACGGCACAGACCAGTTCACTGTCATCGTCCAGGGTCAGGGTTACGGTTGCATTTGGGTTGGATAAATCAAGGTTGCAGTCGGATCCGCAGGTATCGCAGGAACCGGTACATGCGCTGTTTTCCAGATCACTCATAATAATAAAAACCTCACTCTTTCTTAATATGGTAGCTGTTCTGCATCAGCATAAAGATTGCAGAAAAAACAGCTATATCTATGTATACTTTAACAGAAGAAATCATAAAAAGCAATGGATTTTCTATTGACGGGAGAAAAATGTAGTTTTATACTTAACATATGTTGTCGAAGCAGACTGGCTCCGGCAGAATGTAAGAATGTAAAAATACATTCGAGAAAAGCAGGAGGAGAGATATTATGGATATCAAATTTATTAAAAGAGAAGAACTGCAGGAAAAACCGGATCAGAAGAAACTTGGTTTCGGTAAATATTTCGCTGATTACATGTTCACTATGGACTATGATGAAGGAATTGGCTGGCATGACGCAACCATTCGTCCGTACGGACCAATTGAGATGAATCCGGCTACTGTAGTTTTACATTATGCACAGGAAACATTTGAGGGACTGAAAGCATACAGAAGAGCAGATGGCCAGATCCAGTTATTCCGTCCGGAGATGAATGCACGTCGTATGATCAATTCCAATGAACGTCTGTGTATGGCAACTATTCCGGAAGATATGTTTATCGAAGCCGTAAACGCACTGGTAAAAGCAGAAGAAGACTGGGTTCCGTCTGAACCGGAAACTTCTCTGTACATCCGTCCGTTTGCATTTGCATGTGAGTCTTCTCTGGGCGTACACAAATCAAAAGCATATAAGTTCGTAATCATCCTTTCTCCTGTAGGTGCTTACTATGCAGAAGGTCTGGCTCCGGTTAAGATCATGGTTGAAGATGAATATGTTCGTGCCGTACAGGGTGGTACCGGATTTACAAAATGTGGCGGTAACTATGCAGGATCTATTATCGGTCAGGTAAAAGCTGAAAAATATGGTTGCTCTCAGGTACTGTGGCTGGATGGCCGTGAAAGAAAGTATGTAGAAGAAGTTGGTGCAATGAACATTATGTTCAAGATCGACGGCGAAATCTACACAGCTCCGATCGAAGGAACAGTACTTCCTGGTGTAACCAGAGATTCCATCATTCATATTCTGAAAGACTGGGGATACAAAGTAAATGAAACGCATCTGTCTGTAGATGATCTTATGCAGGCCGGAAGAGACGGAAGACTGGAAGAAGTATACGGAACCGGTACAGCAGCAGTTATCTCCCCTGTAGGCGCATTGGTTTATAAAGGAGAAGAAATCACAATTAATAACTTCAAGATTGGTGAACTGACTCAGAAACTGTATGATTATCTGACAGGCATCCAGTGGGGTAAAGAAGAAGACAAATACGGCTGGACAAGACTGGTAAAATAATAAAGAATAATTGTGCTGATATGCATAAGGAATATAAGAAAGGGCTGTCGCAGAAGATAATGATGCGAGAGCTCTTTCTTTATTGCGTTGCATATTAATAATTGGTTCGGTGGACCAATTTTGATTATGTTATCAAAGAGTTAAAGGTAATGATTACATGAGAAAAAAAGGACGACTGTTGATATAGGACAGAAAGTCAGTGAGAAAAGAGCAGGAGAACAATATGGAACAAAGAAAAACACCATTACTGGATGCGATTGTTGATTATACAACAAACCGACCGGTATATTTTAAGATTCCAGGGCATCGATACGAAAAGGGAATCAGTCCCCGCTGGCGACAGTGGACAGGAGATGGCATCTTCCGGTTTGATCTGACAGAGGCAGAGGGACTGGATGATCTGCATGAACCGGAAGGCGTGATCCGGGAGGCACAGGAGCTGGCAGCGGAGGTATTTCAGGCAAAAAAAACCTATTTTCTGGTCAATGGAACAACCTGTGGAAATGAAGCGATGGTGCTTGCCTCGGTAAAAGAGGGTGAGAAGATCATGGTAGCAAGAAATGCCCACAAATCCGTACTGATGGGGCTGACACTTGGTGGGGCGGTTCCGGTTTATCTGATGCCGAAACAGGATCCGGTCACTGGCCTTTGGGGAAGTCTGGATCCGGAGACTGTAGAAGAGGGATTCCGACAATATCCGGACTGTAAGGCTGTTTTTCTGGCAAGCCCGACCTATTATGGTGTGTGCAGCAATATCCGTGCTATTGCCGATATCTGTCACAGACACGGGGCATTGCTTTTGGTGGATGAGGCACATGGAGGACATCTGTATTTTCAGAAAGAAGGGACAGCTACGGAGACACTTCCCCGGGGAGCGATTCTTCAGGATGCAGATATGTGCGCGCAGAGCATGCATAAGGTAACGGGATCTCTGACCCAGAGTTCCCTGTTACATGTGGGAAGTGACCGGGTGGATCTGGGAAGACTGGAAGCCTGTCTGCATATGGTGCAGAGTACCAGTCCGTCCTATCTTCTGATGACATCCCTGGATGCGGCCCGGTATGAGCTGGCTCTTCACGGGGAAGAGATGCTGCAACGAGGTCTGACACTGGCACAGATGGCAAGAGAAGCAATGAAAAAGATTCCGGGAATTACCTGTGTGGGAGAAGCATCTCGCGGAAAAGCCATCTATGACCTGGATCTGGTGCGTCTGGTGATCTCTGCTTCGGATCTTGGACTTTCCGGTTATCAGCTGGCAGACCGACTTTATGAGAAGTACAGGATTGGTATGGAACTGGCAGACGATCGATATGTGGTTGCCGTTGTAACATATGCCAATGAAGAGAGTGATATGAGGCAGCTGGTGGAGGCACTGGAAGACATCAGCAGGAAAATGACGGGAAACACCAGTGGGGATGCCGCGAATGTGGAGACACGTCTGATTCCACCGATTCCACCGATGATCGATACCCCGCGACAGGCTTTTTTTAAAGAAAAGAAACGGATTCCCTGGCGGGAAGCAAAAGGAAGGATTGCAGCAGAAGCATTGATTCCGTATCCACCGGGAATACCACTGGTCAATCCGGGAGAACTGGTGACGGAGGAAATCTGGGAATATATGGAAGAATACAGAAAAAAAGGACTTCACTTTCACGGACCATCGGATGCTTCACTGGACAGCTTTTGTGTGTTATAATAAAACCAGACTTGACAAAACAGGAGGACAGATATTTGAAACTGATATCATGGAATGTAAATGGGCTGCGGGCCTGTGTGACGAAAGGATTCAAGGAACGATTTCAGGAATTGGATGCGGACATTTTCTGTATTCAGGAGAGTAAACTGCAGGAAGGACAGATTGAGCTGGAACTTCCGGGATATTATCAGTACTGGAATTATGCAGTGAAAAAGGGATATTCAGGTACGGCGATTTTTACAAAGCAGGAGCCGCTGTCTGTGCGATATGGAATCAACATCGAGGAACATGACCAGGAGGGTAGGGTGATTACACTGGAATACCCGGATTTTTTCATGGTGACCGTATACACACCAAATTCTCAGAACGAACTGGCCAGGCTTCCTTACCGGATGCAATGGGAAGATGATTTTCTTGCGTATCTGAAAGGGCTGGAGAAAGAGAAACCTGTTATTTTTTGCGGTGACCTTAATGTCGCACACTGTGAGCGAGACTTAAAGAACCCGAAAACCAATCGGAAAAATGCCGGATTCACCGATGAAGAGCGCACAAAATTCTCAAGAGTCCTGGAATCCGGTTTCATCGATACTTTTCGTTATTTTTACCCGGAGCAGGAAGGGATCTATTCCTGGTGGTCTTATCGATTCAAAGCGAGAGAAAAGAATGCAGGATGGCGGATCGACTATTTCTGTGTGTCCGAAAGCCTGAAAGACCGGCTGGAAGATGCGAAGATCCACACAGAGATTTTTGGATCCGATCATTGTCCGGTAGAACTGGATATTTGTTTATAGAGGGGGAAAAAGATGGGAACAGAAAGAAAACCCTGGAAGACCAGTCCGGGTGATCCATCCCGTCCGGGAGTGACCGGAAAAGGAAACCGGTATAATTTTGCTGTGGATACCAGAACAGGAGAATCACTGGAACTTCTGTTTTATAGGGACGGGAGAGAAGAACAGCGTATCTTGCTGGATGAGACTTATCGCACCGGCAGACGGTATGCGGTGATGGTCGAAAAACCGGGGCTGCACCAGTATGAGTATCGGTACCGGCAGGGAGAGATAACATTTACTGATCCTGCGGCAAGACTGGTGACGGGGGAACCGTGTTTTGGCGAAAAAGCGGAAGGGGAAGTGATGACCTCGGCAAAAGTGCTGAGAGGATACGAAGTGATGCCCCTTGCGGAATCGATTCCCTATGAAAATATGGTGATTTATAAAGTTCATCCGAGAGGCTACACGATGCAGAAGACCTCCGGGGTGCGGGCGAAGGGAACGTTTCAGGGACTTGCGGAGAAGATCCCGTACTGGAAAGAACTGGGGATTACCTCGCTGGAACTGATGCCGTCGTATGATTTTGAAGAATATCCGTCAAAAACCGGCGAAAAAGACCGGTATGGGTATGATAAAACGATACGGTATCAGGAAGAAAAACTTAATTACTGGGGATATACGAAAGGAAATTATTTTGCTCCGAAGGCATCTTACTGTAAGAGTAATCAGCCGGAGAAGGAGCTAAAAAGCTTTTTCAGCGCTCTTCATGAGGCTGGCATCGAGTATCTGATGGATTTTTATTTTCCGGCGGAGACGGATCCACAGACGGTGTTGGAAGTGCTGCGGTTCTGGCGGATGGAATACCGGGTGGACGGATTTGTCCTGATGGGTGATGGTGTCTGGATGGAACTTTTGGCAAGAGATGCGGTACTTGCGGATGTGAAACTGATCGGCTGTGGCTATGATATGGGTGAAATCGCAAGAAAACTGGGCGGAAAAAAACGTCTGGCAGCCTGTCACAGCGGATTCCAGAGCGTGATGCGCCGTTTTCTCAGAGGTGATGAGGATCAGGTGAATGGATTCTTATATTACACCAGAGAAAATCCCCAGGATCACGGTGAGGTTCATTATCTGGCAAACCACGATGGTTTTACCCTGGCAGATATGACCAGTTATGATACCCGTCATAATATGGAGAACGGTGAGGAAAACCGGGACGGCAGTGCGTATAATTACAGCTGGAACTGTGGTGTGGAAGGCCCGACAAGAAAAACGTCGATTCTGGAACTTCGAAGAAGACAGATGAGGAATGCCATGCTGCTGTTGTTTTTGTCACAGGGGACTCCGTTGTTATACGGCGGTGACGAACTGGAAAACAGCCAGATGGGTAATAACAATGCATATTGTCAGGACAATGAAATCGGATGGATAGACTGGAAAAAGGGCAGATCTTACAGCCAGTTTACCGGGTTTGTAAAGGATCTGATCCGTTTTCGAAAAGATCATCCGATCCTGCATATGCCACAGGAGCTACGCCCGACCGATTACAAATCCCTGGGCTGGCCGGAAATCTCCTATCATTCGGAACGCGCCTGGTTTGCAGACACGGAGAGCAGCAGCCGGCAGATCGGGATTCTGTACTGTGGTGGTTATGCAAAAGAGATGACCGGGAAAGAAGATGTGTTTATCTATGTGATCTACAACATGCACTGGAATGAACACAAATTTGCCCTGCCGGATATCCCGGAGGGGATGCGATGGTATCTGGCGATTGATTCTTCGAAAAAAAACAGTATCTGCCCGAAAGGAAAGGAACTGCTGTTGGAAGAGAAGAAATCAATCTATGTAAAACCGCGGACGATACTGGTATTATTAGGAAATACCGGAGGATCAGGGGCGGAAGCCTGACGCAAGTTTGCAGGCAGAAAGGTTTCTGACTTCGTGACTCACCCAAAATGTGAGTAAGTGGGCGGAATTTTTTGTCCACAAAATCTTAGGAAAACAGGGAGATAAGTAATATGAACGCATGGGGACATTTTAAGACGATCACATCCCATAAATTTCTGGTTATGAAGTATTGTTTTAAGGTGGGATTATATAAGCAGGGACTTATGCATGACCTGTCGAAATATTCTCCTACCGAGTTCATGGTGGGAGCAAAATACTATCAGGGGACCAGAAGCCCTAACAATGCAGAGAGAGAAGCCACCGGAGTATCTACTTCCTGGCTGCATCACAAAGGAAGAAACAAACATCATTTTGAATATTGGGTAGATTACGGAATCGGAGCGGAGCATGTACTTGCCGGTATGCCGATGCCAAGAAAATATATCGCCGAGATGATCATGGATCGGATCAGCGCATCACGGACCTATCACCCGGAAACCTATACAGATGCCTCACCGCTGGAATATTTTCTGAAAGGAAAAGAACGACTGTGGTTCATTCATCCGGATACCAGCGCACAGATTGAATATCTGCTGCGGATGCTGGCGGTAAAAGGGGAGAAAAAGACTCTCTGGTATATCAAATATGTGTATCTGAAAAATAAGGGAAGATTCGGTGGAAGCGGATCCACCTATGTAAGCCCGGAGAGACGGGTACATACTGAAAAGTGAAGAAAGAAGACTGCCGGTATTGTTCTGCAAGAGCAGAGCGGTGCCTGCGGTCTTTTTTACTTTACAGGATCCTTTTGCTGACGAGGACTTTTGCTTATGTACCTTGACAAAAATGAAAAGATGACATATACTTTGAAAAGATAATAATTTGAAGTTCAAAATAAAACAAAGAAGAGGAACATAAATGACAACGAAAATTATAGGAACAGGAAGTTATCTGCCGGAACATGTGGTCAGCAATGATGATCTGGCGAAGCTGGTGGATACCAGTGATGAATGGATCGCTTCCCGGACAGGGATTCGAAACCGACGAATTGCAACGAAGGAAAGTGGAGCAGATATGGCAGCAGCTGCGGCAGAGGAAGCATTAAAAGATGCAGGGATGGAAGGATCGGAGATTGACTTGATCCTGGTGGCAACCTGCAGCAGTGATTTTCAGTTTCCCAGTACTGCATGTCTGGTGCAGAAAGCTATCCATGCCACGAATGCGGCGGCGTTTGATCTGAGTGCGGCATGTTCCGGATTTTTATTTGCCCTGCATACCGCACATGCGTATATTCGTGCCGGAATTTATAAAAATATCCTGCTGGTGGGCGTGGAAGAACTGTCGAAACTGATCGACTGGAATGACCGTTCCACCTGTGTCCTGTTTGGGGATGGTGCCGGAGCGGCGGTGGTAACGGCGGCAGATCATGGACTGGAAGGGTTTGTCCAGTGGTCGGACGGCGTGGGCGGCGAAGTACTTACCTGTCCGGGAAGAAAAATGGAGAATCCATGGAAAGAGAATGCCTCTGAAACGGAATATATTCAGATGAACGGACAGGAAGTCTTTCGATTTGCAGTGAAAAAAGTCCCGGAATGTATCCGACAGGTGACAGAAAAGACCGGAACGCAGATAGAAACAATCGATTGGTTTATTCTTCATCAGGCAAACAGCAGAATCATTCAGTCCGTGGCAAAGCGGCTGGGGGTGCCGGAAGAAAAATTCCCCATGAATATGGAGCAGTACGGCAACACTTCCGCAGCCAGCATCCCGATCCTTCTCGATGAGTTGAACAAAAAGGGAATGCTGCAGCCGGGACAGAAGATCATCCTCTCCGGATTTGGTGCGGGGCTGACCTGGGGTGCGGTGCAGATGGAGTGGTAGAAGGAGAACAGAAAAAATATAGGAGCAACGGAAACTTTGATAAGAAGAGTTCCGTTGCTCTTTTTGCTTTACAGGAAACTGCTTTCCTGCAAAGTAAAAAAGGCTTCGCAAGGATGCGCACTGCGGCGTATATGGTAGATGTCGTAAGCAAGTAAAATTCGCGAAGCGTATTCAATCTCGTTTGTGTGGGGAGCAAGTGCAAGGGTGGAGACACTTCAGAATGTTGAAAAATGAGAAATAATATACAATAAACACCTTGACAAAATACCCACAGGGGGTATATAGTTAAAATACCCACAGGGGGTATATAGTTAAAATACCCACAGGGGGTATATAAAAACTAAATGAGGTGATCGATTGAAAGAACAGGATCTTACGCTAAAGGACGAATCCATAAAAACAGATAACGAAGCATGTGAGCTGTGTGCAAAAGAAAGAGAAGAACCGGGAAAAAATATTGCACAGGAAGAAACCGGATGCTGCTGTCACTGCAAGACTACAGCCCGTTCCCAGGATGAGCGAAAGAAGTTGATGAACCGTCTGAGCCGGATCGAAGGACAGATTCGCGGCATCAAGGGGATGCTTGAAAAAGATGCCTACTGCAACGATATCCTGATCCAGTCCGCAGCGGTCAGCGCTGCAATGAACGCATTTAACCGGGAGTTGTTGTCCAGCCATATTCATTCCTGTGTTGTCCGGGATATCCGTGAGGGAAAAGACGAAGTGGTGGATGAACTGATGGCAACACTGCAGAAATTAATGAAATGAGGAGTGCGAGAGTACGAAGTAGGGAGCAATCCGGTATCAATAAAACAGTTATCATACAAATTTGTGTACAGAAAGGGTGAATCAAGACATGAAACAATACAACGTAACAGGAATGAGCTGCGCCGCCTGCAGTGCCAGAGTGGAGAAAGCAGTGGGAAAAGTTCCGGGAGTTACCTCCTGCTCTGTCAGCCTTCTGACCAATTCGATGGGCGTGGAAGGAGATGTACCGCCGGAGCAGATCATTGCGGCAGTGGAACAGGCAGGATACGGTGCCTCCGAAAAAGGAGCCGGAGAAAAGAAACAGTCCGAAGCCGATGCATCTGCACTGGAAGACAAAGAGACACCGATTTTAAAACGCAGACTGATCGCATCCGTAGGATTTTTACTGGTATTGATGTATTTTTCCATGGGACATATGATGTGGGGATGGCCATTGCCGGCATGGTTTAACGACAACCATATCGCGATGGGTCTGGTACAGCTGCTTCTGGCAGGTATTGTTATGGTAATCAACCAGAAGTTCTTTATCAGTGGATTTAAGAGCCTCTGGCACAGATCACCGAATATGGATACGCTGGTAGCGATGGGATCGATGGCATCTTTCTTATGGAGTGTGTACGTTCTCTTTGCAATGACCAGAGCACAGGTGGACGGCAATATGGAAGCGGTCATGAATTATATGATGGATTTTTATTTTGAATCCGCAGCAATGATCCTGACACTGATCACCGTAGGAAAGATGCTTGAGGCGAGATCCAAAGGAAAGACCACAGATGCGCTGAAAGGTCTTATGAATCTGGCACCGAAGACCGCCGTTCTCGTAAAGGGAGAAAAAGAAGTTACCGTACCGATCGAACAGGTGGAAAAAGGAGATATCTTTGTGGTTCGCCCGGGCGAGAGCATTCCGGTGGATGGAAAGATCCTGGAAGGTCACAGTGCAGTCAATGAGGCGGCACTGACCGGCGAGAGCATCCCGGTGGATAAAGAAGAGGGTGACCTGGTATCGGCAGCTACGATCAACCAGTCCGGATTTATCCGCTGTGAGGCAACGAGAGTGGGGGAAGATACCACATTGTCTCAGATCATCCGGATGGTCAGCGATGCGGCTGCGACAAAAGCACCGATTGCGAAGATCGCAGATAAAGTTTCCGGTGTATTTGTAGCGGTGGTTATCCTGATTGCGGTAGTTACGACGATGGTATGGCTGCTTGCCGGACAGACCTTTGGCTATGCACTGGCAAGAGGTATTTCCGTACTGGTTATCAGCTGTCCGTGTGCACTGGGACTTGCCACACCGGTAGCGATCATGGTTGGAAATGGTATGGGAGCGAAAAATGGTATCCTGTTTAAAACCGCTGTTTCGCTGGAAGAAGCCGGAAGAGTACAGATCGTGGCTCTGGATAAGACGGGAACCATCACAAGCGGAGAGCCGCGGGTAACGGATCTGGTGTGTGAACCGGGATATGATGAAAAAGCACTGCTGGAACTGGCAGGAGCACTGGAAAAGAAGAGTGAACATCCGCTGGCGAAAGCTGTATTGTTAGAGATTGCACAGCGAAAAATCGCCACCAAAGAAGTGGAAGACTTCCGGGCACTGGCAGGAAATGGTCTGACAGGAACACTGGAGGGACACAGACTGCTCGGTGGAAGCATGAAATATATCAGCAGTCAGGTAACAGTAGGAGAACAGGTGAAAAATCAGGCACAGGCACTGGCAAAACAGGGAAAAACCCCATTGCTTTTTGCTAAGGATGACGTACTGATCGGTATGATCGCCGTTGCTGACGTGATCAAGGAAGACAGCCCGAAAGCGGTACAGGAGCTGCAGAATATGGGTATCCGGGTCGTTATGCTGACCGGAGACAACGAGCAGACCGCAAAAGCGATCGGCGCACAGGCAGGCGTGGATCAGGTGATCGCCGGAGTCCTTCCGGATGGAAAAGAAGCTGTGATCCGCAAATTAAAAGAGTACGGAAAAGTAGCCATGGTCGGAGACGGTATCAACGATGCGCCGGCACTGACCAGAGCAGATATCGGAATCGCTATAGGCGCCGGAGCAGATGTGGCGATTGATGCCGCAGATGTGGTACTGATGAAGAGTCGCCTGAGTGATGTACCGGCTGCTGTACGCTTAAGCCGTGCAACATTGAGGAATATCCATGAAAACCTGTTCTGGGCATTTTTCTATAATATTATCGGTATTCCGCTGGCAGCCGGTGTGTGGATCCCGATCTTCGGATGGACACTGAACCCGATGTTCGGAGCGCTGGCGATGAGCCTGTCCAGCTTCTGTGTGGTATCGAACGCCCTGCGTCTGAATCTTTTCAAAGTAAAAGATGCCGGCAGGGATCATAAGATAAAAAATGAAGTGACACTTCCACAATGGGAAGAGTCGAAAGGAGAAAAGAATATGACAAAGACAATGACAATCAAAGGTATGATGTGCGGACACTGTGAAGCAAGAGTGAAAAAGACTCTGGAAGAACTGGAACACGTAACCGAAGCACAGGTTAGCCACGAAAAAGGAACCGCCGTGGTATCCATGGAAGCGGAAGTGACCGATGATGTCCTGAAAAAAGCAGTAGAAGAGCAGGGCTACCAGGTAGAAAAGATTCAGTAAGCAAAAGATATAATCTAAAGAAAGAAGGAACAAAAAATGGTAAAGACAATCGTTGGTGTGGATGGCATGATGTGTGGTATGTGCGAAAGTCATGTGAACGAAGCGGTGCGAAATGCATTTCCAATCAAGAAAGTAAGCTCTTCTCACGGAAAGAAACAGACAGAGATCATCTCTGAAGAATCTCTGGATCATGAGGAACTGAAAGCAGCCATCGAAAAAACAGGCTATCAGGTAACTTCTGTGACAGAAGAACCGTATAAGAAAAAAGGATTTTCACTGTTTGGAAGATAAGAAAATGGGAAAAAGAAAAGGTGTCCGGGAGGATGCCTTTTCTTTTTGGACGAAAACGAAGGATTTTTTATTCGATTTTTAGATATGGTAAATTTGACGAAATATATGAGGGAAAGTTTCAGTTACTGAGAAACGGAGATTTACAATACATAAAGTTGTTTTTGTAAAGAGGAAAACAAAAAATCAAAACCTACAGGCATGGGAGATCCGGGAAAGGTCGGAACTTCCGTGCCTGTAAAACTATAGTACACTTTTTGAAAAATTCATGCTATAATAAAAAACTGAAATTATACAACAGAGGACGAAGAGCATGGAACAGGCAGATAATTTATTGTTGCGGATTCAAAAATATGATAAGACCTTCAGCAAAGGGCAGAAGCGTCTGGCGGCGTATGTGCTGAAAAATTATGACAAGGCAGTATTCCTGACGGCATCGAAACTGGGGAAAGAAGTGGGTGTCAGTGAGTCGACAACCGTGCGGTTTGCCACACAGCTGGGGTACAAAGGATTTCCGGAATTTCACCGGGCACTGGAAGAACTGGTGCGGAATAAGTTAAATTCGATCCAGCGGATGAAAGTGACCTACGGGCATGTACCGGAAGCAGAAATCCTGGATACGGTGTTTCAGTCAGATATTGAGATCATCAAGCTGACGATGGAACACATTGATCATGCGGCATTTGAGATGGCGGTGGAGACGCTGCTTTCCGCGAGAACTATCTATATTATTGGTATTCGGAGCTGTGCGCCGTTAGCCAGTTTTTTAAGCTTTTATCTGAATATGATCCTGGACGATGTGCGTCTGATCCAGACAAGCAGCGCCAGTGAGATCTTTGAACAGATGATCCGTATCGGAGATCAGGATGCAATCATCGGCATCAGCTTTCCGCGGTATTCCATGCGAACCCTAAAGGCAATTGAGTTTGCCAACAACCGGAATGCAAAAGTGATCACACTGACTGACAGCGTGCATTCTCCGATCAATCTGTATTCGTCCTGCAACCTCATTGCGAGGAGCGATATGGCATCCATCGTCGATTCTCTTGTGGCACCGTTGAGTGTTGTCAACGCACTGGTGGTGGCACTCTGTATGAAGCGACAGAAAGAAGTTGTGCATACCCTTGAGACTATGGAGAAAATATGGGACGAATATCAGGTATACAGCAACGATGAGATGGAACACGCTGACGATACGATCAAGATGCTGAACCCGGAACAGGAGGACCAGAAAACATGAAACGATTTTTGATTATCGGCGGAGGTGCGGCGGGTATGCTGGCTTCTGTCTACGCGGCGCGAAATGGTATGGAAGTGCATCTGTTTGAACAGAACGAAAAACTGGGAAAAAAACTTTTTATTACCGGAAAGGGTCGATGCAACTTTACCAACGGCTGTGCCACAGAGGAACTGTTTGAGTCCTTCATTACTAACCCGCGCTTTTTATACAGTGCTGTTTACGGTTATACGAACTACGATGTGATTGACTTTTTTGAAACTGCAGGCGTGAAGACGAAGATGGAGCGGGGTGGACGGATGTTCCCATTGTCGGACCATTCCTCGGACATCATCCGGGCACTGGAACAACAGATGAAGAAAGCCGGTGTGAAGATTCATCTGGGAAGCCGGGTAAAACGGCTTCTGACAGAAAAAGAAGAGGACGGAAATGCAAAGATCACCGGGATCCAGCTGGACAACGGAGAAAAGATCCGGGGTGATCAGGTACTGGTTGCAACAGGCGGCAATTCCTATCAGTCCACAGGCTCCACCGGGGACGGATACCGGATGGCAAAAGAGAGTGGTCATACCGTAACGGATCTGCAGCCGTCTCTGGTACCGATGGTGACAGCGGAGGAGTATATACCGAGATTACAGGGACTCTCCTTGAAAAATGTAACCTTGTCTTTGTATGACGGTAAAAAATGTGTCTATGAAGATTTCGGAGAAATGATGTTTACTCATTTTGGAATTACCGGTCCGTTGGTGTTATCAGCCAGCGCAAAGGTGGGAAAACTCTTAAAAAAGAAGTACCTGACGGCGAGAATCGATCTGAAACCGGCACTGACCGCGGAGCAGCTTGATGCAAGACTTCTGCGGGAATTTGAAGAAGGAAAGAACAAACAGTTTAAAAATGTGGCTGGTTCTTTGTTCCCGGCAAAACTTCTTCCGGTTATGCTGGATCTCGGCGGCATCGCACCGGGAAAGAAAGTTCATGAGATCACCAGAGAGGAACGTGCCGGATTTATCGAAAAGACGAAAGCCTTTCCATTTACCGTGACCGGACTCCGGGGCTTCCAGGAGGCCATCATCACAAAAGGCGGCGTTCAGGTGAAAGAAGTGGATCCGAAGACGATGGAGTCCAAAAAGACAAAGGGACTTTACTTTGCCGGAGAAGTGCTGGATCTGGATGCACTGACCGGTGGATATAATCTGCAGATCGCCTGGTCAACGGCTCATGCGGCGGCAATGGCGGCAGCTGAGGCAGAAAGATAAAAGCAGAAAACTGCTTGGTAAAAGGGTATTGCAGGATATTTTAGAATATGCCTGTCAGAGGATGAAGTGGTTTTAATAAAATAATACAAAAAAACGGAATATTCCGGGGAAAGAGGAAAACATATGAGTTATGCAATCGCAATCGATGGACCGTCCGGTGCCGGAAAAAGCACCATTGCAAAAAGAGTGGCAAAAGAACTGTCTTTTATCTATGTAGATACCGGAGCCATGTACCGTGCCATGGCACTGTATGTGCTGGAACAGAACATTGATCCGCAGGACCAGGCAAAAGTAGCAGCAGCCTGCCCGGATATCGATGTGACGATTCTTTACGAAGACGGTGTACAACAGGTACTGTTAAACGGAAAAAACGTATCCACTGAGATCCGTCAGGAAATTGTAGGAAATACCGCATCCAGAATCTCCGTGATCAAAGAAGTGAGAGAAAAACTGGTAGCACTGCAAAGACAGCTGGCAGCAAAAGAAAATGTTGTGATGGACGGAAGAGATATCGGAACTCAGGTACTGCCGGATGCCACAGTCAAGATTTATCTGACTGCCAGCGCAAAAGAGCGTGCGAAGAGAAGATATCTGGAACTGCAGGAAAAAGGAATGCCGGGTGAACTCGATCAGATCGAGGCGGATATCATCGAGAGAGACAACCGAGATATGAACCGTGAGATCTCCCCACTTCGCCAGGCAGAAGATGCAGTGTTGGTGGACGCGTCCTTTATGGGAATCGAAGAAGTAACTGCGGCAGTGATCGCAGAATTTGAGAAAAAGAAACAGGCATAAGAGGTGCATATGGGAGAAAAAAAGATTCTGGTAGCCCGTACTGCGGGATTCTGTTTCGGCGTGAAACGGGCGGTGGAAAAAGTATATGAGCAGGTCAGCATGGGCAAACAGAACATTTACACCTATGGACCGATCATCCATAATGAAGAAGTGGTGATGGATCTGGAAAAAAAAGGTGTCCGGGTTCTGGAAAATGAACAGGAACTGAAAGATCTTATGGAAGGAACTGTGGTGATCCGTTCTCATGGTGTACCGAAAGAAATCTACGAAGTGATCGAAGAAAAAGGGCTGGAATGTGTGGATGCCACCTGCCCATTTGTAAGGAAGATCCATAAGATCGTGGAGCGGGAAAGTAAAGCAGGACGCCATATTATTATCGTTGGCAATGATACTCATCCGGAAGTGGAAGGCATCAAAGGCTGGTGTGAAGGTCCGGTGACAGTGATCTCCAGCCACGAAGAAGCCGAAAACCTTGCCTTTTCGGAGGGTGAAAAGCTGTGTGTGGTGAGTCAGACGACATTTAATTACAACAAATTTCAAGAATTAGTTGAAATTTTTGAAAAAAAGAGGTATGATAAAGTTGTTTTAAATACGATCTGTAGTGCGACCGAGGAAAGACAGCTGGAAGCACGGCAGATTGCCTGCGAAGCAGATACCATGATTGTCATTGGCGGCAGACATAGTTCCAATACGCAGAAATTATACGAGATTTGTCGAAAAGAGTGTGAAAATACTTACTATATACAGACACTTGTTGATTTGGATACTAAGCCTTTTCAATGTATTGGTTGCGTAGGTATTACAGCGGGGGCTTCCACCCCAAATAATATAATTGAGGAGGTTCAAAAACATGTCAGAATTAAGTTTTGAACAAATGCTGGAAGAATCATTAAAAACAATTAGAAATGGGGAGGTAGTCGAAGGTACCGTAATCGACGTCAAAGAAGACGAGATCATTTTAAATATTGGTTACAAAGCTGATGGTATTCTTACAAAGAACGAATACAGCAACGATTCCTCTATCGACCTTACAACTGTAGTAAAACCTGGTGATACCATGGAAGTTAAAGTCCTGAAAGTAAACGATGGTGAAGGACAGGTTCTGCTGACTTACAAGAGACTGGCAGCAGAAAAAGGAAACAAGAGACTGGAAGAAGCGTTCGAAAACAAAGAAGTTCTGAAAGCAAAAGTTTCTCAGGTACTGAATGGTGGACTGAGCGTAGTGATCGACGAAGCAAGAGTATTTATTCCTGCAAGCCTGGTTTCCGATACTTATGAAAAAGATCTGAGCAAATATGCAGATCAGGAAATCGAATTCGTTATCACAGAGTTCAATCCGAGAAGAAGAAGAATCATCGGTGACAGAAAACAGCTGTTACTGGCTGCAAAAGCTGAACAGCAGAAAGCTCTGTTCGAGAAGATCGCAGTTGGTGATGTTGTAGATGGTGTTGTTAAGAACGTTACAGATTTCGGTGCATTCATCGATCTGGGCGGAGCAGATGGTCTGCTGCATATCTCCGAGATGTCTTGGGGAAGAGTAGAAAATCCGAAGAAGATCTTCAAAGTTGGTGAGCCGATCAAAGTTCTGATCAAAGATATCAACGGAGACAAGATCGCACTGAGCCTGAAGTTCGAAGATCAGAACCCATGGCTGAATGCAGATGAAAAATATGCTGTAGGAAACGTAGTAGAAGGAACAATCGCACGTATGACAGACTTCGGTGCATTCGTTGAACTGGAACCAGGTGTAGATGCTCTTCTGCATGTATCCCAGATCTCCAGAGAACATGTTGAAAAACCTTCAGATGTTCTGAGTGTAGGTCAGGTAATCACAGCAAAAGTTGTTGATTTCAACGGAGAAGAGAAAAAAATCAGCCTGAGCATGAAAGCTCTGGAGCCTGTAGCTGAAGAAGCAGCAGAAGAAGAGTAATCTGTAGCTGAGCAAAGAGATCTGACAGATCATAAATTTATGTAAGCAAAAGATAAGCCACCCGATATGCAAAACAGTATGTCGGGTGGCTTTTATACATATGACAAAACAAAATCCGTGATTGCGTGTGTGACAATCGCGGATTTTTTTGTATTATAATCAATCATTCAATAATGTTTATTGTATCACATGAGAAAGCAGATGGTTTAAGTATTTTAGGAGTTGTTCCTGATTTTCATCAAAATCTTCCGGCAAAAGAAACCAGCTGTTTTTTTCCTTGCGTTCATCCCGGAAAGCCGGAGTGAAAAGCTCTTCGTACTGGGGATAAAAGCAGCCGTTTACTTTTTTGCAGCAGTTGTCCGGCGTTGCTTTTTCGCGGTGATCTTTATCCACATAAACCCCCACACTCTTATGGATTGCCTCGTCTTCCAATGGGAGATAATAGTAATCTTTATAATTTGGATAAAAGAATTTTTTATATCCTGACTCCGGATGGATCTCTAAGAGAAGCTTAGGGGGAGTTATGCGAAGCACAACGTTGGTCAGTTCCTTTTCGAAACTGATAGGAAATGGATGTTCGGGCTGCACAGAAAGGAGCAAATTTCCTTCCGGTGTATGAGTGCATGTGATAAAATCCTGACAATTTCCTGACCATAAAGCACGGATCGAGAAGAGCGGCAGAAGCTTCAGCATCCCTTCTACATCTTCTTTGTTATGCAGGCGAAGCATTTCAAGCAGGTGCTTATCACCACTCAATAGATATTTTTTGTACACTTCAATGAGTTCCCCACCACTGTACAGGTCTTCCCGGAAAAGTCCGATCGCATATTCCAGATCTTTCTGACGCATATGCTCCAGATGCAGGATTTTTTTTAATGGGAAAAACAGCTGATACAGATCCAGCTGTCGGGTTCCCTCCCAGGGTGAAGGCAGCTGGTAAAAGATGTATTTATGCATCAGGTAAGGAACATCAAAGGTGGTTCCGTTGTAGTGGAACAACAGTTTTTTGGTGGAGAGAAGTTCGGAAAAAGCGAGAAGTACTTCTTTTTCTTCGCCGGGCTTCTGGCAGAACCACTGCCTGTGAACCCAGGTTTCATTTTCATAAAATACCGCTCCAAGAAGATAAAGATGAGAGGTCTTCCAGGATAATCCTGTGGTTTCGATATCAAAGAACAGACAGTTTTCCGGAGAAAGTCCTTCCAGTGTCAATATGTAATCCGGTAATACCACCGGGTAATCTTTTTGCAGCATATAGTGTCCTTTCTGTGAGTGTGTTAATAAATTGTCAAAATATACCAAAAATAATGGCTAAAACATACCATGTATCTAATATTATACACAAAAAAATAAAAAAAACAGTATTTTTTTTAGAAATAATAAGCTATAATGGTAACAGTGATATGAGAATTTTATCATAAATAAAAAGAAGGAGGAAGAGGGATTGAGTTTTGAGATTCTGGGAGTTGATCTGTATCATATTCTCAGTTGGTTTATTGTATACAGCTTCATGGGATGGATCTGGGAAAGCTGTTACGTATCGGCCAAAAGCAAAAAATGGGTAAACAGGGGATTTGTATCCGGACCTTTTGTAACAATCTATGGAGTGGGGGCGGTGACCGTCTACGTGATCTTACGTCCGGTGGCAGGAAACATTCTGGAACTCTATTTTGCAGGTGTGGCAGTTGCCACGATTCTGGAATATGTGACAGGTGTGCTGATGGAAGCTATTTTTCACACCAACTGGTGGGATTACAGCGACAAAAAGTTTAACTTTCAGGGAAAAATCTGTCTGGGCAGTTCTGTAGCATGGGGATTTTTTACATTGATTCTGTTTTATATATTTCAGCCGGTCGTGGGGGATCTGGTAGAAATGGTTCCGAGAAAAACTGGAATCGTACTGGTTTATGTATGGCTGGCAGGATATACCGTGGATTTTGCATTTTCTGCAGCAGCAGCTTTCGATCTGCGAAGCAAGATGAAGAAGCTGGATGTTGTATGGGATGAATTTCAGGAGAATCTGCGAGATACCAAACTGTATGAGGTGGCAGAAGAAGCCCGTGCGAAAGCGGAAGTTTACCGGATGGAGCTTCCGGTTGGCAAGTGGAACGATATGATTGAAGAACGTAAGAAACTGTTCCGCGAGACGGTGGAGCGCTACAGTGCAAACGATAGTAAACTTCTGGAAACGAAAGATAATATCCTGGGCAAATACGAAGAATTTGTACAGAAGTATGGAGATGTGAAAAAGAGTATCCGTCATATCTCCAGGAGACATCTCCGGGCGTATCCGAATATGGTCAGCAGTTTTGAACGTCGTCGGAGACTGGCTCTGAAAAAGAACCGTAAACAGAACAAAAAGAGTGCGTAAAAGCTGACAAAAATGCACAAAAATGAAAAGGGAGGACTAGTGTATGGGGTCTGGAACATTTAGAGGAGGTATCCACCCGTATGACGGGAAAGATCTGTCAAGAGACCGGGTGATTCAGGATATCCGTCCGGGAAAAGAACTGGCCTATCTTGTATCCCAGCATATCGGGGCACCTGCAAAGCCGATTGTAAAAAAAGGCGATCGGGTTCTGGCGGGACAGATGATCGCAGAGGCAGGGGGCTTTGTATCAGCTCCGGTTTATGCATCGGTATCCGGCGTGGTAAAGGGAATTGAAAAACGGTTGACAGCAACCGGAGGCTACTGTGATGCGATTATTGTGGAAAACGATGAATCCTACGAATCAGTAGCGTTTGAAGAAGCAAAAGACATCACACAATTATCCAAAGACGAGATCCTTGGGAAGATTCAGAAAGCGGGTATTGTAGGTATGGGTGGTGCAGGATTCCCTACCCATGTAAAGCTTTCACCGAAAGAACCGGAAAAGATCAAATACATTCTGGTCAATGGTGCAGAATGTGAGCCATATCTGACTTCCGACTACCGGATCATGCTGGAACAGCCGGAAAAACTGGTCGGCGGACTGAAAGTGATGCTGCAGCTTTTTGATGGTGCAAAAGGATATATCTGTATTGAGGACAACAAACCGGAGGGTATCGCAAAACTGCAGGAGCTGGTAGTAGGTGAAGCGAATATCGAAGTACAGCCATTAAAAACCAAATATCCACAGGGTGCAGAGCGTATGCTGATCTATGCAGTGACCGGAGAGACAATCAATTCCTCCATGCTTCCGGCAGATGCCGGCTGTATCGTGGATAATGTGGATACCGTGGTGTCGATCTATGAGGCAGTGGCAGAAGGAAAGCCACTGATGCAGCGGATCGTAACAGTCACCGGAGACGGTGTGAATATACCATCTAACTTCCGGGCACCGGTGGGTATGGATTTTCAGGAACTTCTGGATGCGGCAGGTGGTCTGAAGGGCACAGTGGAGAAAGTAATCTCCGGTGGTCCGATGATGGGATTTGCCATGTTTGATTATCATGTACCGGTAACCAAAACTACATCCGCGCTTTTGGTACTGACAAAAGATGAGGTCAGCCGTTCCCGGGCTACCGCCTGCATCAACTGTGGAAGGTGTGTCAGTGAATGTCCGGAGCATCTGCTTCCGACGAAGCTTGCAACCTTTGCGGAACACAGAAAAGAAGAAGCCTTTGTCAAGTATAATGGTATGGAGTGCTGCGAATGTGGCTGTTGCAGCTATGTCTGTCCGGCAAAACGACCGCTGGTACAGGAGATCCGTTCCATGAGAAAAATGGTTATGGCCAATAGAAAGAAAAAATAAGAGGGGGATGTGAAATATGGGAGAGTTATTACATGTATCCTCATCGCCGCATATCCGTTCAAAAGTGACCACAGATTATCTGATGAAAATGGTGATCGTGGCGCTGATGCCGGCAACAGTGGCAGGTGTGTGTTTCTTTGGATGGAAGGCACTGCTGCTGGTCTGTCTGTCAGTGGCAACCTGTGTGGCGACAGAGGGAATCTATGAAACTTTGATGCATAAACCGTTGACGATCTGGGATGGAAGTGCCGTGATCACAGGATTGTTACTGGGTCTGAACCTTCCGGCATCCGCTCCCTGGTGGATCCCGGTGATCGGTGGCGTTTTTGCTATTCTGATCGTAAAACAGCTGTTTGGTGGTTTGGGACAGAATATCATGAACCCGGCGCTGGCGGCAAGATGTTTCCTGCTGTTATCCTTTACCGGACAGATGACTAATTTCAGCGCAGATGGCGGTCTGGTAAAACTGGTAGATACGGTATCCGGTGCCACACCGCTGGCTGCAGTAAAAGCAGGAGAAAAAGTAGATCTGTTAAGCCTGTTTCTTGGCAATACACAGGGAACCATCGGTGAGACTTCTGCACTGGCGATCCTGATCGGAGCAGCATTCTTATTGATCCTCAAAGTTATTGACTGGAGAATCCCGTGTACATATATCGGAAGTTTTGCTATTTTCGTAATTTTGTTCGGTGGACATGGAGAAGACGGCTATTATCTGTTAGAACAGCTTCTGGGCGGTGGACTGATGCTTGGAGCATGGTTCATGGCTACTGATTATGTGACGACGCCGATTACCAAACGGGGACAGCTGGTATACGGCGTGATCCTGGGATGTCTGACCGGACTGTTCCGTATCTTTGGAGCCTCCGCAGAGGGCGTGTCCTATGCGATCATCTTTGGCAACCTGCTGATTCCGGTTATCGAACGTCTGACCGTACCGACGGCATTTGGAAAAGGAGGGGTGAAGCATGAAAAATAAGATTATCAAAGATGCCCTTGCCCTTACACTGATCACTCTGGTGGCAGGTGTGGCCCTTGGCGGTGTATATGAGATCACAAAAGATCCGATTGCAAAACAGGAAGCGCAGGCAAAAGCAGAGGCTTATGAACAGGTATTTACGGATGCAGCAGCTTTTGAGGCAGTAGAGATGGACGATACATTGACAAAGACGATCCGCGATCAGCTGGATCAGGAAGGTTATAAGGCACAGTCCATAGAAGAAGTTATGCGTGCGGAAGACCAGAGCGGAGAAACACTTGGCTATGCCTTTGCCGTTGTAACTTCGGAAGGATATGGTGGAGATATCCGGTTTTCCATGGGGGTACAAAATGACGGTACCCTGAACGGAATATCGATCCTGTCCATCGGTGAGACTGCAGGGCTTGGTATGAATGCAGATACTCCTGCTTTCAAAGATCAGTTCGTCGGAAAACAGGTAGAAAAACTACAGTATACAAAAAACGGGGCAACACAGGATGACGAGATCAATGCCATCAGTGGTGCCACAGTTACGACCAATGCCATGACTAACGGTGTCAATGCCGGTCTTTGTGCATTTCGTGTGATGGAAGGGGGAGATCAGTGATGAAAGCAAATTCACCTCTGGAACGTTTGTATAATGGTATCATCAAGGAGAATCCCACCTTTGTGCTGATGCTTGGTATGTGTCCTACACTGGCAGTTACCACATCTGCAAAAAATGGTTTTGGTATGGGTATGACGACAATGGTGATTCTTGCCCTGTCCAACCTGATGATCTCGATGCTCCGGAAAATGATTCCGGACAGTGTGCGTATGCCGGCTTATATCGTAGTCGTTGCATCCTTTGTAACCATCGTACAGTTCTTATTACAGGGATTTATTCCGAGCCTTTACGATTCTCTGGGAATCTATATTCCGCTGATCGTAGTTAACTGTATCATCCTGGGACGTGCAGAGGCTTATGCATCCAAGAATGGGCCAGTTAGTTCTCTGTTTGACGGAATCGGCATGGGACTTGGATTTACCGTTGGACTTACCAGCATCGGTATCGTCCGTGAGCTGATCGGTTCCGGTAAGATCTTTGGTATGACTGTTTTCAACGGTGGAGCTACCATCTTTATTCTGGCACCGGGAGCTTTCTTTGTCCTTGCGATGCTGGTGGCACTTCAGAACCGTGTGAAGATGAAAAAAGATCCTGCCGCAGCTCCGAAAGCATGCGACGAGAGGCTCTGTGCGGGCTGCACCAATCATATGTGTGCAAGTAAGAAGAACGCTGAGAAAGGAGGAACCCAGTCATGAGAGAATTGTTAATGATTGCCGTCGGTTCGGCATTGGTGAATAACGTAGTCCTGAGCCAGTTCCTTGGCCTGTGTCCCTTCCTCGGTGTATCTAAGAAAATGGATACGGCAGCAGGTATGGGTGCGGCTGTAATCTTCGTGCTGACGATTTCTTCATTCTGTACCAGTCTGATTTATAAATTTGTGCTGGTGACTACAGGAATGGAATATATGCAGACCATCGTATTTATTCTGGTGATCGCTGCTCTTGTACAGTTGGTTGAGATGTTCCTGAAAAAGACGATGCCAGCACTGTACAAGAGTCTGGGTGTGTATCTTCCTCTGATCACCACCAACTGTGCAGTACTTGGTGTGGCACTGTTAAATGTACAGAATAATTACGGAATCCTGGAAGGCACGGTCAATGGTTTTGCTACCGCAGTCGGATTTACCATCTCCATCGTGCTGATGGCAGGACTTCGTGAGAAAATCGAATATAACGATATACCGAAACCTTTCCGGGGAATGCCGATCGTACTTCTGACCGCAGGTTTGATGTCCATTGCGTTCTTCGGATTTTCCGGAATGATTTAAGGAGGGAGTTTTATGATTACAGGAATACTTATTGCTGCGGCTTTGGTAGGCGGCACGGGACTGGTGATCGGACTGCTCCTTGGGGTAGCCGGAAAGAAGTTTGCAGTGGAAGTTAATGAAAAAGAGATCGCCGTCAGAGAACAGCTTCCGGGCAATAACTGCGGTGGCTGTGGATATCCGGGATGCGACGGACTGGCAGCTGCAATCGCAGCCGGAAAAGCACCGGTAAATGGCTGTCCGGTAGGCGGCAACGAAGTGGCAAAAACCATTGCAGCTATCATGGGAGAAGAGATAAAAGAAGGACGCCGCATGACAGCCTTTGTAAAATGTGCGGGTGACTGTGAGAGCTCCAGAAATAATTATGTATATGATGGTGTGGAAGATTGTTCGGTTATGGCATTTATCCCGGGCGGCGGTGAGAAAAAATGTCATCATGGATGTCTCGGCTACGGTACCTGTGTAAAGGCGTGTAATTTTGACGCGATCCGTGTCATCAACGGCATCGCCCATGTAGATAAAGAAAAATGTAAAGCCTGCGGTCAGTGTGTGGCTGTCTGTCCGCATCATCTGATCGAGCTGGTTCCTTACGAGCAGACAGTAAAAGTAAGCTGCAGCTCTCAGGATAAAGGTAAGGCTACTATGAATGCCTGTGACAAAGGCTGTATCGGCTGTAAAAAATGTGAAAAGAACTGTCCGGTACAGGCTATTACGGTGACAGATAATGTGGCACATATCGATTACGATAAGTGTACCAATTGCGGACTTTGCAAAGAGAATTGTCCGAGACATTGTATCATCTGATACCAGGGTTCCAAAGTGAAAAGCTTTTCGTGCTTGCACGAGAAAGCTTTTTGCCTTGGAACCCGCCAAACATGAGAAAGTAGCGATTTACGAAGTAAATCAGCGGATTTCGAATGGTTAGGGGATTGTGAGAGCAGCAACGCTGCGGAACAATCCGTAGGTATCCGTAAATTATAATTTGAAAGGTCGGCCACCTTGTGGTATGATAGAACGTAGACTAAGGGAACTGTTGTTTGGGGCAGTTCCCGAAAAAAGGAGTTTATTATGATAGGATACGTGAAAGGCATACTGGAGGAAGCGGACGACCAGTGTATTATTGTAGATAATCACGGAATCGGCTATCGAATCTTCGTACCCGGTTCCGTTTTTTCTGGCGCGATTCCCATTGGTCAGGAAGTAAAAATATATACATATCTGAATGTAAAAGAAGATGCCATGCAGTTATACGGCTTTGCGACAAGAGACGATCTGAGAGTGTTTAAATTACTGTTAGGTGTCAACGGTATCGGACCGAAGGCAGGACTGGGGATCCTCTCAGCACTGTCGGCGGATGATCTGCGGTTCGCGGTTCTGGCAGATGATGCGGCGGCAATTGCCAAGGCACCCGGTATCGGTAAAAAGACTGCACAGAAACTGATCCTAGAACTGAAAGATAAACTGGATCTGGAAGATGCTTTTGAACAGAAACTGGCAAATCAGTCAGCAGCAGGAATACCTGAGACGGAAGGAGACAACCAGCTTCAGGAAGCAGTACAGGCACTGGTAGCACTTGGCTACCCGAACACGGATGCACTCCGCGCAGTGAAGAAAGTGGAAGGTGCGGAGACGATGGATGTAGAAACCCTACTAAAAGCCGCACTGAAGAAGATGATATAATGAGCGCAAGAGAGCCAGAGGGAGCTTGCTCGCTCTTGGCGAACGGCGAA
>OLNH01000534.1_pt1 | contig 31516 bp, 29 predicted proteins | sample 1643101 | NCBI WGS metagenome assembly OLNH01 (sample SAMEA3136758, study PRJEB25190) | human gut metagenome | biome: human gut; feature: human-associated habitat; material: faeces | place: Austria | collected 2013
ATAAAGATGTTCGTCTTTATGAACTTGGCAACGTATATCGTCCACATTCCCTGCCACTGACAGAACTTCCGGATGAGCGTATGCACTTTACACTTGGTATGTACGGAAACGGTGGTTTCTTTGATATGAAGGGTGTTTGCGAAGAATTCTTCGAGAAAGTCGGTATGAGAGACAAAGTAGATTACGATCCGAACAGTGGTAAGACTTACCTCCATCCGGGAAGACAGGCAAACATGATCTATGATGGCAAAGTGGTAGGATACCTTGGAGAGGTCCATCCTCTGGTAGCTGATACTTATGGAATCGGCGACAAAGCATATGTCGCAGTGATCGATATTCTTACAGTTCTTGAATTTGCAAGCTTCAACCATAAATACACAGGAATTGCCAAATATCCGGCAGTAACCCGTGATTTAAGTATGGTTGTTCCGAAAACTGTTCTTGCAGGACAGATTGAGCATGTTCTTGTACAGAGAGGCGGAAAAATCCTCGAGAGCTATCAGTTATTTGATATCTACGAAGGAAACCAGATTAAAGAAGGATACAAGTCTATGGCTTATTCTCTGGTATTCCGCCATCATGACAAGACTCTCGAAGAGAACGAGATCACAGCAGCAATGAAGAAGATCTTAAATGGTCTGACTGACCTTGGAATCGAGCTGAGAAGTTAATGTTACTTTATGTATTAAGACATGGGATAACCCAGTGGAATAAACGAAAGAAAGTGCAGGGGGCAGTAGATATTCCCCTGGCACCGGAGGGAATCGAACTTGCAGAAAAGACAGGCGAAGCATTGAAGGATGTACATTTTGACATCTGCTTTACCAGTCCTCTGACAAGGGCAAAACAGACTGCCAGATGTGTGCTGGGAGACAGAAAGATTCCTGTTATTGAAGATAAAAGAATTCAGGAGATTGATTTTGGAGTTCTTGAGGGAACACAGTTTAAGGATGTGCAGGGAAAGATCATCAGCCATGAAATGGAAATCTTTTTTGAGGATCCGCTAAAATTCAAACGTCCGAAAAACGGAGAGGATATTTCTGATATTCTGAAACGTACCAGGGAATTCTGGATTGAAAAAACAACAGATCCGGCACTGACAGACAAGACAGTTCTGATCTCTTCCCATGGATGTGCGGTCCGCGCACTGCTTCAGAACATTTATCAGGATCATGCACATTTCTGGCATGGATGTGTGCCGCCTAATTGCAGCATCAATCTGGTGGAGATTCAGGACGGACAGGCACGTCTGATTGAAGAAGATAAAGTATATGCATAAAAGCTTCCCGGGACAGGAAATCTTGTATGATTTTCCTGCTCCGGGATTTTTTTCGTCAAATATTCACAGGGATATGCCTTGTTATCACTATGGTATTGTGATATTATATACAAAAAAGTGAAAACACAGGAGGTGTATTATGGGCAAGAAAATTATGAATGCGCTGACCTTTCTGATCGTGCTTGGAGCTTGTATCGTAATGACAGTGTATATAGGAAAAGGATCTGTCAGCACCATGACGTACAACTTCGTATTTCTTGGCATTATGACAGTACTGTATCTGGCAGGACTGTTTATGGGAATGTTCCGCGTAGACAGTATTGCACAGGCGCTGAAAAGAGGAACAGAAGAACTTGCAGGGATCTTTCAGACACCGGGAAAGGTGAAGAATGATAGTCTTACACATCTTCAGGGAATCTTTGACCACAAGTATCTGGATGACAGAATGGACAGTTTCATTAACAGCATGGGCAATACCCAGGAAGGGATCGGAGATGTAGAAGAATTCATCAACGAAGACGAGATTGACCTTCATGTACATAAAAAGCTTCTGGAGATGGTGCCTGATATTTTTACAAGTCTTGGTATTCTGGGAACTTTTGTAGGTCTTGTATGGGGACTTAAGAATTTCGAACCTTCCAGCTATGAGACGATGACCAATTCTGTGGCGTCTCTTGTGGAAGGTATCAAGGTGGCATTTCTGACTTCTATTTACGGAATCGCTCTGGCTATTGTGTACACTTCAGGAATGAAGAGCATCTATGCGGGCATGAACGAGAAACTCCAGGAATTTCTGGAAAAATTTCATGTTTATGTACTTCCTACAGCAGAAAATGAATCCAGAAATCTTATGGTAGCCAGCCAGAAGCTGCAGACCCGTGCCATGAAGCAGATGGCAGAGCAGCTTTCTACACAGATGGCAGAAAGCTTTGAGAAAGCCATTACTCCTACTTTCCAGAAAATGAACGAATCTCTGGATGTACTGACAGAATCTGTAACGAAATGCCAGCAGGATGTGATGCAGGAGATCCTGCGATCTTTCATGAGAGAGATGAACAGCTCTTTTAAAATGCAGTTCAAGGATTTCAATGAAGCTCTTGCACAGCTGAAAAAAGCACAGAAGGACAATACAGATTATACGACCAGCCTGTACCGTACCATGAGCGAACAGCTAAATGAGTCTTACCTGAAACAGAGTGAAACCATGAAAGAAATCGTAAATGAGCTTGGGAATGTTCAGGGACGTTATATGTCTACTGCTACCAGGATCGCTGAGGATAATCAGGAGATCCAGAAAATGCAGCAGCAGGATTATCAGAGAGTGGCAGACTATCTGAAAGAGGCAGAGAAAACTTCGGCCAAATTCTGGGTTGCCTGCAACCAGACCATGCAGAAATATGTGGAAACAGCTGCTCAGGGAATGGAAAAGGCCTCAGTATCTAACCAGGCAAGTGCACAGGTACTGGATGCCAACCGCAGGATTATGGAAGAACTTGAGGAAAGAATGCAGGATTTCGTTTCCTGCCAGAAAAAGACCTATCAGACCATGGAACAGGTTCGCAGACTGCTGGCCGATGTGGCAGTGGCTGGAGAGAATAATAATATTTATCTGAGCAGCGGAAGAACAGCTCAGACTACTGCCGGAAAAGAAAATATGGAAGTGCGCAGGCTTCTGAAGGAACAGGGGGAACGTCAGGAAGCACTTCTGGAAGAAATGAACAAGACCATGAAAGAACTTTCAAAAGGTTCCCAGAAAGGCAGATTTGGTATTTTCAGATAAGAAAAGGAGAAGACTATGCGCAAAAAGAAAAGATCAGACGAGAGTGGATTTAATGTATGGCGTTCTTACTCTGATATGATGGCGGGTGTGTTGCTTCTCTTTGTCCTGATCATGTGTGTGACCCTTTTTCAGGCACAGAAGAGCTATAATGAGAGTATCAAGGAACGGGACGATAAGATTGCACTGCAGGAGCAGTATACTGCTGAGATCCTGGCACAGCAGACAGAGCTGGATGAAAAGAACAGCCAGTTAAGTTCTCAGGATGAACAGCTGGATAAGCAGAAAAAACTCCTGGCAGAGCTTGCAGCACAGCTGAAAGAACAGCAGGCCACACTTGACAAACAGCAGACAGATCTGGATGAAAAGACATCCCTGCTTGCAACTCAGCAGAAGAAGATTGATAATATCATTGGTGTAAAAGCGGATGTTATTGAAGCTTTGCAAAAAGAATTTTCCAAAAATAATGTAAGTGTTGATATTGATTCCCAGACAGGTGCCCTTACCCTGAATGCAAGTGTTCTGTTTGATTATGATCAGTCAGAACTGACAGATTCAGGCAAAGAGGAGCTGGCGGAAATCCTGCCGATCTACTGTAAGGTTCTGCTTCAGGACGAATATAAGAAATATCTGGCAGAGATCATTATTGATGGATATACGGATACAGATGGAGATTATTCCTATAATCTGGAGCTTTCCCAGAAACGTTCCCTGGCTGTGGCCCAGTATCTGACAGAAATCAGGGAGAATTTTCTGGATGCAGACCAGATTTCAGATCTGCAGTCCTATCTGACTGTTAACGGACATTCCATGGCAAATCCGGTTCTGGATGCAGACGGAAATGTAGATAAGGACGCATCCAGACGAGTGGAGGTCAAATTCCGTCTTAAGGATGATGAAATGATTGACGAACTGAATCAGATCATGACAGCAGATGAAAGTACTTCCAAAGATCAAAAAGATACAAAAGATACTTCAAACGATTAATTTTTCCAATAATATTCCGTTATTTCCCTGAAAAATGTGTTATGATATTCAAGGCGCAAAAGAAGATTAAAAAGGAGAGGTATCATGTCTGCAAAAATTGGAAGAAATGATCCGTGTTGGTGCGGAAGTGGAAAAAAATATAAAAAATGCCATGAGGCATTTGATGAAAAAATGGAACTCATGAAACAGAAAGGATATGCTGTACTGGATCATAGCCTGATTAAGACACCGGAACAGATCGAGAAGATCAAAGAGAGCTGTAAGATCAATGTGGCAGTTCTGGATTATGTGGCAGAACATATCCGCCCGGGCATTTCCACTGCTGAGATCGACCGATGGGTACATGAGGAAACGGTAAGACACGGAGGTATTCCGGCTCCACTGAATTATGAAGGTTTTCCGAAAAGCGTATGCACTTCCATCAATGAAGTAGGATGCCATGGAATCCCCAATGAGGAAGAGATCCTGCAGGAGGGGGACATTATTAACGTAGATGTTTCTACTATTTATAATGGATATTATTCTGATTCATCCAGAATGTTCTGCATCGGTAAAGTAAGTCCTGAGAAGGAGAAACTGGTAAAAGTAACCAAAGAGTGTGTGGAAATCGGTGTTTCCAAGGTAGTACCGTGGACACCTATCGGAAATATGGGCAGTGCAGTCCATCAGCATGCAGTAAAAAATGGTTATAGCGTAGTACGGGAGATCGGCGGTCATGGAGTGGGAATTGAATTCCATGAAGATCCCTGGGTAAGCTATGTTTCCCAGGAGAACACAGGAGTGTTGATGGTACCGGGTATGATGTTTACCATTGAACCTATGGTAAACATGGGCAGCGATGAGATCTACACAGATGAAGAGGACGACTGGACAGTCCGTACGGAGGACGGCCTTCCTTCTGCACAGTGGGAAGTGACAGTTCTTGTGACAGAAACAGGATGTGAAGTGATCTGCTGGTAAGGCCAGATGAGCTGTGGGATTCTGCGGTTTATAAATTTTTTATTTATTAAAAAAATATCTTGCAAACCGGGCAATCCTATAGTATAATCATCCATGTTGTGAAAAAAGATGGTCCTCTGTTACGAATCATGTATTAAGAACATCCATATAAGATAGGAGAGAATAAAATGAACGAAATTATCAAAAACATTGAAGCTGCTCAGTTAAAAGCTGAAGTTCCGGAATTCAACACCGGTGACACTGTAAGAGTACACGCACTGATCAAAGAGGGAAACCGTGAGCGTGTTCAGATCTTCGAAGGAACAGTTCTGAAGAAACAGGGTGGAAGCAACAGAGCAACCTTTACAGTAAGAAAGAATTCCAACGGTGTTGGTGTTGAGAAAACATGGCCGCTGCATTCCCCACACGTAGTTAAAGTAGAAGTGATCCGTCGTGGTAAAGTACGTCGTGCGAAACTGAACTACTTAAGAGACCGTGTAGGTAAAGCAGCTAAGGTTAAAGAGCTTGTTAAATAATTTCATGAATTGTAGAAGAAGGGACAATAACTTGTGTATTGTCCCTCTTTTTCCATCTGTAGGAGATTTGAATGAATATCAAGAAATGGAAAGAGAACCCGGCAATACAGGAAACCAGAATAAAGGTAGAGGAAAAACTGGAGGACCGTAAGGTCCGCAGAACACTGAACTGGATTTTTCAGATCCTGGTAGCTCTTGTCTTTGGAATTCTGGTAGGAATTTCTCTGTTTCAGTCAGTGACTATGCAGGAGAATTCTATGGAGCCTACTTTGCAGGTAGGAGAGCGTTTTTTTGTGAATCGGGCATTATATAAAGTATCATCTCCAAAACGAGATGATATCATCGTATACAAGACCGGCGGAAGTGATGATGCAGCTCTGCACATCGGCCGTGTGATCGGGCTGCCCGGTGAGACAGTACAGATATCTAATGGAAATATACTGATTAATGGAGAAGTATATGATGAGAACCATGATTTCCCTGAGATCAGTAATGCAGGAGTAGCTTCAAGCGGAATTTCCCTTGAGAGTGGTGAATATTTTATACTTGGCGATAACAGAAACAACAGTGAAGACAGCCGGTACGGTGATATCGGAAATATTAATAAGAAGTATATTGTGGGAAAGGTATGGTTTATCATTTCTCCAAAAGATAAATTTGGATTTTTGAAAGGTTAGGTAAATATGAACGTACAGTGGTACCCTGGTCATATGACCAAGGCAAAGAGACAGATGCAGGAAGATATCAAGCTGATCGATCTGATCATTGAACTTGTAGACGCGCGTGTCCCTCTTTCAAGCAGAAACCCGGATATAGATGAACTGGGAAAAAATAAATCCAGACTGATCCTTCTGAATAAGTCGGATCTGGCTGACGAACGTCAGAATGAAGCATGGAAAAATTATTTCCAGTCAAAGGGATTTTATGTTGTAAAGGTGGATTCCAGAAATGGTTCCGGAATGAAAGCAATCAATAATGTTATTCAGGAAGCATGTAAAGAGAAGATTGAACGTGACAGACGCCGCGGTATCAAAAATCGTCCGATCCGTGCTATGGTAGTGGGAATTCCAAATGTAGGTAAATCTACATTTATCAATACTTTTGCAGGACGTGCATGTGCCAAAACGGGAAATAAACCGGGCGTTACAAAAGGAAAACAGTGGATACGCCTGAATAAGGGCGTGGAACTGCTGGATACTCCTGGTATCCTGTGGCCGAAATTTGAAGATCAGCAGGTAGGGATGCGTCTGGCATGTGTTGGTTCTATTAAAGATGATATCCTGAATATGGAGGAACTGGCACTTTGGCTAATTGATTATCTGCGAGAGAATTATAAGGGTATTCTGGCAGATAGATACCAGATCACAGAAGAAGGAACTGCTGTAGAAGTTCTGGAGCAGATTGCCAGAGCGCGAGGCTGCCTGAAAAAACAGGAAGAACTGGATTATGCCAAGGCTTCCCTGATACTGTTTGACGATTTCCGTTCCGGAAAAACAGGACGGATCACATTGGAGTGGGCACCTGTATGAAAACAATAGCTGAGATCAAAGCCGAGTTTGCTGCAGCAGAAATGCGCAGCTACCCGGCTTTATATGAAATGTACAAAGACGACACCAGAAGTGGTGTGCAGAAGCTGATCGAGCAGTGCCATAAGAAAGAAGCAGCACTGGAGAAAGAAAAGCTGCGCATTGAGAAGATGAAGGAATATGAGCGTAAATATGAACATCTGGGATATTTGTGTGGAATTGATGAAGTGGGAAGAGGGCCACTTGCAGGCCCTGTAGTTGCATGCGCAGTGATCCTGCCAAAGGACTGTCAGATTCTTTACCTCAATGATTCCAAGAAACTCAGTGCTGCAAAGAGAGAAGAATTGTATGATGTGATCATGAAAGAGGCGGTTTCTGTGGGCATCGGCATGCGCAGCCCGGAACGTATTGATGAGATCAATATCCTTCAGGCTACTTATGAGGCGATGCGTGATGCAGTTGGCAAACTGGAAGTGGTTCCGCAGGTTCTGCTCAATGATGCAGTTACAATTCCGCAGATCACAATCCCGCAGGTCCCGATCATAAAAGGGGATGCCAAGAGTGTTTCTATCGCTGCAGCCAGTATAGTTGCAAAAGTGACGAGAGACAGACTGATGGAAGAATACGATAAGGTATTTCCGGAATATGGATTTGCATCCAATAAGGGATACGGCGCTGCAGCACATATTGAAGCATTGAAAAAGTACGGTGCGACCCCTATCCATAGAAAGACATTTATCACACATTTTATCTGATAAATCTAATTTCATTATCACAGATAGTTTAACCGAATAAACTGCGAAGCAGTTAGTTGGTGTAGAGTCGCGTAGCGAAGTGGATGATTTTATCCGCTTGACAATGACTTTTTTACATGCAATACAAAAGATACCTACATATAAAAAAGAAACGGATGGGAGAATTTGTATAACAATACCAGAACTATGGGAACCTGGTACGAAAGAAAAGCTGCTGATTATCTGAAAAAACAGGGATTGTTTATCCTGAGATATAATTATCGCTGCAGGTCTGGCGAGATCGATTTGATCGCCCGGGATGGACGGTATCTCGTTTTTGTTGAGGTGAAATATCGAAATGATAATAGCTCCGGCTACGCTTTAGACGCGGTAAATCCGGCGAAACAGAGGAAGATATGTAAAGTAGCCAGATATTTTCTGACGGTGGAATACCGCTGTATGGATGTTCCGTGCCGTTTTGATGTGGTAGGAATTGACGATGATGAAGTACACTGGATAAAAAATGCGTTTGAATACATATGGTAACGGCATGAATAACAGTAAATATAAGCATAAAAATGATGTTTTATGATTTTGACAGAATTGAAAAGGAAAAGGACTATGGAATTAAAATGGAGCAGTGAACAGCTTCCGAAAATGAATGTACGGAATAATAAAGGGGTTACCTTTCTGACATATCCTGTATTTGATGATATGAACTGGATCGTTCATGGATTCAGCACCCGCCTTGGCGGTGTAAGTCAGGGGATTTACAGCTCCATGAATCTGAGCTTTACAAGAGGGGATGAGGAATCCTGTGTAAGAGAAAACTATAACAGGATCGCGGCTGCTATGGGAGTTCAGGCGGAGGATATTGTTACCTCTGACCAGACTCATACATGTAATGTACGAAAGGTAACAGAAGAGGACCGCGGAAAAGGAATTACATGTCTGCGGGATTATACAGACATAGATGGAATGATCACGGAGGTGCCGGGACTGGTGCTGGCAACCTTTTATGCGGACTGTGTACCACTTTATTTTGCAGATCCGGTACATCGTGCTGTTGGTTTATCTCACTCTGGGTGGAGAGGCACTGTTCAGAAGATTGGCGCGGTAACAATAAAGAAAATGGCAGAAGAGTATGGAAGTGATCCGTCAGACATGAAAGTGGCAATTGGACCATCCATTTGCCAGGATTGCTACGAAGTAAGTCTGGATGTGATCGAAGAATTTAAAAATGTTTTTGATCAGAAACACTGGGAAAATCTGTTCTATGCAAAAGAGAATGGAAAATATCAGCTGAACCTCTGGGAAGCAAACCGTATTATTTTTATGGAAGCGGGAATTCCGGAAGAGAACATTTCCATGCCGAATATCTGCACCTGCTGCAATCCGGAATTTCTCTTCTCTCACAGGGCATCACATGGAAAACGCGGCAATCTGGGTGCCTTTCTTGGTATAAAAAAATAGAACGACAAATAGGCAAAAAAGAAGAAGCTCTCAATGTATGAGATACTTCTTCTTTTTGTTTGCGATTATAATGAGATAAAACTATCTGGAATTAACTTTCTCCATCAGGCTCATGATCTTCTCGTTGCTGGAACGAACTTTCTCAACAGAAACGTCATGGTTAATGATGTCGATAATACTTGCAAGATATTTGCTCATATTGGCTTCTACATAATATGGTCTTGTAAGAAGTTCCGGAACACGGTAATTCAGGTTAGTTGTAATTACTCTGTCCATCCAGCCTTTCTCATAGTATTCATCAAATTTAGCCAGACCATCTGTAAACAGACCATAAGTGGTGCATACGAATACTCGTTTTGCATGGCGTTCTTTTAACTGTTTGGCAACATCCAGCATACTTCCACCGGAGGAAATCATGTCATCGATAACTACCACATCTTTGCCCTCTACAGAATCACCGAGGAATTCATGGGCAACGATCGGGTTCTTGCCGTTTACGATCGTAGAGTAGTCACGACGTTTATAGAACATTCCCATATCTACTCCAAGGATATTGGAGAAATAAACAGCTCTGGACATCGCACCTTCATCAGGGCTGATGATCATCAGATGATCATTGTCAACACGAAGATCCGGGACACTCTTGATCAGAGCTTTTAAGAACTGATAAGTTGGGAAAAAGTTATCAAAACCGTTCAGCGGGATAGAATTCTGAACACGCGGGTCATGGGCATCAAAGGTAATGATGTTGGAAACTCCCATATCGCTTAATTCTTTTAATGCCAGCGCACAGTCAAGGGATTCTCTCTTTGTACGTCTGTGTTGACGGCCTTCATAAAGAAATGGCATAATAACATTGATACGATGTGCCTTACCTGTTGCGGCAGAGATGATTCTCTTGAGATCCTGGAAATGATTGTCAGGAGACATATGGTTCTCATGTCCGCATACAGTATAAGTTTCACTGTAATTGGTTACATCAACCATGATATAAAGGTCAGTACCACGAACGGATTCTTTGATATAACCTTTACCTTCTCCGGTTCCGAAACGAGGGCAGTCACATTCTACAATAAAAGATTCCTCGCTGTAACCCTGCGGGATAACACTGAGCTGCTTACGCTCAACCAGTTCTTTACGGAATTTCACCAGTTTCTTATCAACTTCCTCCGCAAGTTCTCTGCATCCAAGAGCTGCGATACGGATCGGCGCAACCGGCATGGACTTTTCCAACAATTCTATGTTTGGCATAATACTCCTCCTAAGTGATTTTATACTCAAAAAATAGATTTCTATATAATTTATAACATTTGCCCTAAATCACGTCAAGGAATTTATTGATTTTTTCTGATAAAATTGTTATGATATAAAAGATAGTGGGATTTGGACAGGGGATAGTATGCCCGAAACCTGTTATCTATGAATCAAAGAAATGTACCGGAGAAGATAATCCCACAATTTCCGGTTATATTTTGATGGAGTTATTAAATACATGAAAAAAAATTTACACATTATATCCAAAGTGCTTCCCGGCGGTATCGGGGAGGAACTGGAACTGGAACCGGGAGATGCGCTGCTTTCCATTAACGGCCAGCCGGTTGAGGATGTGTTTGATTATCGTTATCTGATGAATGACGAATTTATTACACTCCTCATCCGTAAGAAGAATGGCGAGGAATGGGAACTGGAAGTAGAGAAAGAATATGAAGATGACCTTGGTGTGGAGTTTGAGAACAGTCTGATGGATGAATATCGCTCCTGTTCCAATCACTGTATTTTCTGCTTTATTGACCAGATGCCGCCCGGTATGAGAGAAACTTTATATTTTAAAGATGATGATTCCAGATTGTCATTTCTACAGGGAAATTACGTTACCCTGACCAATATGAGTGATTATGATCTGGATCGTATTATCAAGTTTCATCTTTCACCTATTAATGTATCATTTCAGACAATGAATCCGAAGCTTCGCTGTAAAATGCTTCATAATCGTTTTGCCGGAGATGCTCTTGCAAAAGTTGACAAACTCTATAAGGGTGACGTGACTATGAACGGACAGATTGTTCTATGCAAGGGGATCAATGACAGAGATGAACTGGAATACAGTCTGGAGAAGCTTTCCGAATATGCACCTGTACTGCAGAGCGTTTCTATTGTTCCGGTAGGACTTTCGAAGTACCGTGACGGTCTGTATCCGCTGGAGTCTTTTGATAAAGAGGATGCCAGATATCTGATCAGTCAGGTGGAACGTTGGCAGAAGATTATGGTGAAGAAGTATGGCATTCATTTTGTGCATGCTTCGGATGAATGGTATATTCTTGCGGGATATGAACTTCCGGAAGAGGGCAGATATGACGGATACCTTCAGCTGGAGAACGGCGTTGGTATGATGCGTCTGCTTGAAACAGAGGTAAAAGAGAGACTTGAACAGCTTGAAGGCGATGACAGAGTAGTAAACGCGACTGTTGCGACAGGGCGGCTGGCAGCGCCTTATATAGGTAAAATGATAAAACTGGTACAGGAGAAATTTCCGAATGTCCAGGCTGAAGTATATGCAGTGAAGAATAATTTCTTTGGAGAGAAGATCACAGTTTCCGGTCTGATCACAGCTGCTGATCTTATGGATCAGCTTGCGCAGAGAGAACTGGGAGAGAAAGTTCTGATCCCCTGCAATATGCTCAGAAGCGGCGAGGATGTTTTTCTGGATGACCTGACGGTGGAGGATGTCAGACAGGCACTTAAGACAGCGATCGTAGTAGTAGACGAACCGGGTGCAGATCTGGTGAACTGTCTGATCGAAGCACCGGACCATAAAAAGATAAGAAGGAGACAGATATATGAGCAAACCGGTAGTAGCAATAGTGGGCAGGCCTAATGTAGGTAAATCCACTTTGTTTAATGCACTGGCAGGTGAGAAGATTTCTATTGTAAAAGATACACCTGGCGTTACAAGAGACAGAATTTATGCAGATGTGACATGGCTGGATAAGACATTTACCATGATCGATACCGGCGGTATTGAGCCGGACAGCAGCGATATTATCCTTTCTCAGATGAGAGAGCAGGCACAGATTGCCATTGATACAGCAGATGTTATCATCTTTATTACAGATGTTCATCAGGGACTGGTTGATTCCGATGCGAAAGTAGCAGATATGCTCCGCCGTAGTGGTAAGCCGGTTGTCCTTGTTGTAAACAAAGTAGACAGTATTCAGAAATTCATGATGGATGTTTATGAGTTCTACAACCTCGGTATCGGTGAGCCGATGCCAATCTCTGCAGCAAACCGTATGGGGCTGGGAGATATGCTGGATGAAGTGATCAAGCATTTTCCTGAGGATGCGGATACAGAGGAAGATGATGAAATCCCGAGAATTGCCATTGTCGGCAAACCAAACGTGGGAAAATCTTCCCTGGTAAATAAACTTCTGGGAGAGGACCGTGTAATCGTTTCTGATATCGCAGGAACTACAAGAGATGCGGTAGATACCAGAGTAAAGTGGCAGGGTAAGGACTATATCTTTATTGATACAGCCGGACTTCGACGTAAGGGTAAAGTAAAAGAAGAGATTGAGAGATACAGCGTGATCCGTACAGTAACTGCTGTAGAGCGGGCAGATGTCGTGATCGTTATGATCGATGCGTCCGAGGGCGTTACAGAACAGGATGCAAAGATCGCAGGTATCGCTCATGAGAGAGGCAAGGGCGTTATCATTGCTGTAAATAAATGGGATGCCATCGAGAAGAATGACAAGACCATCTATAAACATACAAACAGGATCCGTGAGGTTCTGGCATATATGCCGTATGCAGAGCTGGTATTCATTTCTGCAAAAACAGGACTCAGAATTTCCAGAATGTTTGAGACGATCGATGCGGTTATCGAGAACCAGACACTTCGTATCCAGACAGGTGTCCTGAATGAAATCCTTTCTGAGGCAGTGGCTATGCAGCAGCCGCCGTCTGACAAGGGTAAACGACTGAAAATCTATTATATGACTCAGGTGGCTGTAAAACCGCCGACATTTGTAATTTTCGTAAATGATAAAGAACTGATGCATTTCTCCTACACAAGATATCTGGAGAATAAGATCAGAGATGCGTTCGGATTTGCAGGAACATCACTGAAATTCATTATTCGTGAACGAGGTGAGAAGGAATAATCATGGAACGCTTAGCTTGTATAGCAATAGGGTATGTTTGCGGACTTTTTCAGACCGCGTATATTTTAGGAAAGATTTATCATATTGATATCCGAAAACAGGGAAGCGGGAATCTTGGTTCTACGAATGTGCTGCGTACACTTGGAAAAAAAGCAGGAGCATTAAATCTTCTGTGCGACTGCCTTAAGTGTATTGTTGCGATTCTGATCGTCAGGGCAGTATTTGCTGATTCTTACGGTGATATCCTGCCGTTATTAAGCCTTTATGCGGCAGCAGGATGTATTCTGGGGCATAATTTCCCGTTTTATCTGAACTTTAAAGGCGGAAAAGGCGTGGCGGCATCAGTAGGGCTTGTGATTGCGTTTGACTGGCGCATTTTTGTGATCTGTGCAATTGTGTTCTTTGGCTTATTTTTCCTGACACATTATGTTTCACTGTGTTCAGTCAGCGCATATTTTGCTGCATTTGTCAGTATGATCGTGTTTGGACAAATGGGATCTTATCATATGGACCATACACATACCATAGAACTCTATGTTATTATGGGAGCCCTGACAGTGCTGGCATTTTACAGACATAAAAAGAATATCCGCCGACTGCTTGACGGAACAGAGAGCAAGATTTATCTGAGCAAGAAAAATAAATAAAAAGAGGTGTTTATATGGCAAAGATCAGTGTACTTGGTGCAGGAAGCTGGGGAACAGCCCTGTCTATTCTTCTTTATAACAACGGACATGAGGTTATTCTCTGGTCTGCACTTGGAGAAGAAATTACTACATTAAGAGAGAAACGTGAGCATGTAAGCAAACTACCGGGTGTAAAGATTCCTGAGCCGATCGATATCACAACGGATGCCGAGAGAAGCCTGCGGGATGCGGATGTTGCTGTACTGGCTGTTCCGTCGCCTTATACCAGAAGTACCTGTAAACGTCTGGCACCTTTTGTAAAAGAAGGGCAGAAGATCGTAAATGTTGCCAAGGGTGTGGAAGAGAAGACACTTCTTACGTTGAGCGAGATCATTGAACAGGAACTTCCACAGGCAGATGTATCTGTACTTTCGGGTCCGAGCCATGCAGAAGAGGTTGGAAAAAGACTGCCGACAACATGTGTAGTGAGTTCTCATAAGAGAGAGACTGCGGAGTATCTGCAGGGGATTTTTATGAGTCCTGTATTCAGAGTGTATACAACACCAGATATGCTTGGAGTTGAACTTGGGGCTGCGTTAAAGAATGTGATCGCGCTTGCAGCAGGAACTGCGGACGGACTTGGATATGGAGACAATACAAAGGCTGCGCTGATTACCCGTGGAATTGCAGAGATTTCCCGCCTTGGTGTAAAGATGGGGGCGCGTATGGAAACATTTTACGGATTATCCGGAATTGGCGATCTGATCGTTACCTGTGCCAGCGTCCACAGCCGTAACCGTAAAGCGGGATACCTGATGGGGCAGGGATACACCATGCAGCAGGCGATGGATGAAGTTAAGATGGTAGTTGAGGGCGTTTATTCTGCGAAAGCTGCCAAAGGACTGGCAGAGAAATATGATGTAGAGATGCCGATCATTACAGAAGTAAATAAAGTTCTGTTCGAGGGTAAGAGTGCTGCGGAAGCAGTGATCGACCTGATGGTGAGAGACAAGAAAGTAGAAACTCCAATGCTTCCATGGGACAATGATTGATCTGAAAATCATCTCAATTATTGACAGATACAGGGATGCGGATTCTTGAATGGTCAAAAATAAGCAGAGTAGAAAATAATTAAAGCAGGCACTTGCGGGTGTCTGCTTTAATTTATACATAGAAGAATAAAAATAACTCTTTTTATAAGCGGGGCGACAGCTCCAACTGCTGTCTGGCTAAAATGCGATATCTCTGAGATCTTCCGGCACATGAGAGCTGTGGAAGTTCTCATTTAAAGTGTCGATCATATCCATATCTTCCTGCTCAATAGTGAAATCAAAAATATCAGCATTACTTTTAATACGATCAGGATGAACGGATTTCGGGATTACGGAAATTCCTTTCTGAGTAGCCCAGCGAAGCCCAATCTGCGCAGGGGTATGAGCATATTTGGTGCCTAACACGCACATAAGATCATTGTCAAGATAAGCGCCCCTGGCGAGCGGTGCATAAGCCTGTACCTGGATTCCTTTATTCTGACAGTAGTCGATCAGTTCTTTTGGATAACACAGAGGGTGGCATTCAATCTGATTTACTGCAGGGATGATACCTGAGTTTTTTTCGAGCTCTTCCAGATGACGGATTTCAAAGTTACTGACACCAATAGAAAGAGCACGTCCGGTTTTCTGGATTTCTTCTAACACTTTCCATGTGCTGAGGTAACATCCCGGAACAGGCCAGTGGATCAGATACAGATCAATGTAATCCAGTTTCAGACGATCAAGACTTCTCTCAAAAGCTCCCTGGATATCTCCAAGACGCTGTGCGGTATTCCATACTTTGCTGGTAATAAAGAGTTCGCTTCTTGGAATTCCGCATTTTGCAATGCCGCGTCCTACATTTTCTTCATTTTTATATACGGAAGCAGTGTCGATCAGACGATATCCGGCTTCTACAGCAGAAATAACTGCGTTCTCTGCTTCATTTTCTCCGGTGGCTTTGTATACCCCGAGACCCAGTAAAGGCATCTCTCTGTTAGTGTTCAGAAAAACGGTATTATTCAAAACAATTCCTCCAATTTCTCTTACTAAATATATAGTTACTGTTTGTTACATTTTCAGCAATCATATATACTTTGCGTTATTTTGGGCGGACAACCAGTTTTTGTCCGATATTCTTGTTCAAGTATAACATAAAAGTGTGACAGATGTACATCAGTTTTATTAACTTTTTTAGCATCTACGTCGTTAATAAAATAACATGATGGTTAAACAGTTAACACATCTCGTGAAATAAGCCAGATATCGGAGAATATTTCAGAATTTTTTGGTAAATTTTTATGTTAAATACCTTGCAGAAACAACGAAAACGATGTATAATATCAATAAATTGATAATTAATTGTCATAAAAACGGCCTGAAACCCGCATAAATTCTATGGATTCGGCCTGTTTTTCAATAGAAAGGGGCATTTAATCATGCATTTAATCAAAGATGAAAACGGGAATCTTGTCCAGCATGGACACGGACATACCCACGAGCATACTCATGAAGATGGTGTGACTCATACTCATGAACATACTCACGGCGACGGTCATGATCATGGACATACCCATACAGACCATGCCTGTGAGAACAGTCATTGCGGATCCTGTAATGAGGGAGACTGTAAGAACGAAACACTGGCACTTCTGACATATATGCTTCAGCATAACGAGCACCATGCTCAGGAACTGGATCAGATGGCAGATAATCTTGCCAAGATGGGAATGGATGCAGCATGTAAGACGATCAAGGAAGCTGTTGCAGATTTCCAAAAAGGCAATATGAGACTTGGGCTTGCTTTAACACTTGTTAAAGAAGAAATGAAATAGGAGGCGGCATCACATGTGTTTAGCAACTGTATATAAAGAAAGCGATGATTCTGTTATCTTTAAGAATGTATCCCGCATTGATGTGGACGGAAACAAGCTGGTTCTCCGTGATATCATGGGAGACGAGAGAGTAGTTGAAGGAACAATCCTTATGGTTGACCTTGCCAACAGCATTGTGAAACTTAAATGTGACTAATACCTGCAGATGAAGATTCGCCCTGCGGAAAGAATGCGGATCTGTGGCGGATCGGATTTGATATGAATCAAAGGCAGAAATAAATGCCTTGATAATAAATAATAAAAGACGTGGAGGTAGTAACTATGAAATTATCAGAAGCAATGAAAGAGAAAATGCTCCTTTCCTTCGAAGTATTCCCACCTAAGACTGAAAAAGGTATGGAAAACCTTCCGGGAACAATTGAACATCTGATGAAATACAAACCGGAGTACATTTCATGTACATATGGTGCAGGCGGCGGAAATGTCGGCGCAAACCGTGAAGTATGTCAGATGATCAAGAAAGCAGGCACAACACCTGTAACACATTTTACAGTTATCAAAAATACAAAAGAGGGCATCAAAGACCAGCTTCAGCAGTATTTAGACGAAGGCGTAGACCATATGCTTGCACTTCGTGGAGATATTCCGCTTGGTGAAACAACAACATGCGGTGACTTCAATTATGCAACAGACCTTGTTAAATTCGTACGTAATGAATTTGGCGATAAATTTGAAATCGCAGTAGCAGGATCACCGGAAGGACATATTGCATGTCGTTCTCTTGACGCTGATATCGCAGTCCTGAAACAGAAACAGGACAATGGTGCAGACTATATCATGACTCAGCTCTGCTGGGATATGGAACAGTTCAAATACTGGCTGGATGCAATCCGTGAAGCTGGTGTTACAATGCCTGTAGACGTTGGTGTAATGCCAATCCTCGACATGTCTGCAACAATCAACATGGCACTTTCACGTAACGGCTGTGTAATGGATCGTGAGCTCTGCAGACTCATCTCCAGAAACTGGCTGTTCCCGAACCCATTCGCAGCTAAAGATGCTGATGGCAAGCCATTTGATATGTTCTATGATGACAAAGTTAAGAGATTCAAAGAAGAAGGTATCGAATATACAATCAAACAGATCGATGAATATCGTGCAATGGGCGTAGATGGTATCCATCTCTATGCACTGAACAAATGGAAAGACGTATCTGAGATCATCGACAGATCCGGTCTTCGTACATTAGTATAATATAACATAATTTTAGGAGGCACCTGGTTTTATGGCACACGTGATTGCTGTCGCAGGAAAAGGCGGCGTAGGAAAAACAACATTATGCGGAATGCTGATCCAGTATCTGTGTGAACAGGGAAAAGGACCGATTCTTGCGGTAGATGCTGATGCAAATTCAAATCTCAATGAAGTACTTGGAGTAAAGGTAGAGACAACTCTTGGTGATGTACGTGAAGAAATTGCCCGTGCAGAACTTGCAAAAGAGAATCCAATCCCTGCCGGAGTATCCAAGGCAGATTATGCGGAGATGCGTTTTGAAGATGCGCTGGTTGAGGATGATGACTTTGATCTTCTTGTAATGGGAAGGACACAGGGAAAAGGCTGTTACTGCTATGTAAACGGACTTCTTCAGACTCAGCTTGCAAAATATCAGAATAATTATCCGTACTTTGTCGTAGACAATGAGGCTGGAATGGAACATATCAGCAGAGGCGTTCTTCCGAGCATGCAGACTGCAATTTTAGTCAGCGACTGCTCCAGAAGGGGCGTGCAGGCAGTAGGCAGAATTGCAGAACTGATCAGGGAATGTGACATGCATCCGGATACAGTCGGACTGATTATCAACAGAGCTCCGAAAGGGGAACTGAACAAAGGAATTCAGGAAGAAATTGCCAATCAGGGGCTGACACTTCTGGGTGTAGTTCCGCAGGACGAGACAGTCTATGAGTATGACTGCGAGGGTCGTCCGACAAGTACACTTCCGGAAGATAACCCGGTCAAGGTTGCGCTTCGTGCGATCGTTGACAAGTTAAGTTTATAATATGCACCCCTTGCCGTATGAAAATACGGTAAGGGATGTTTGTGTGCATAGGAAAAATGAGAATCTTAAGGCATAATATACAAAAAAATACAGTGCTTTATTTATGGTAAAATAACCCATGGGTAGGGATGGGTTCTTTATCTGCGGGATTATTAAAAATAAAGAGTACATGAAAACAAGACATGTACAAACCAGAATTAAAGGAGGTCTATAATGAGTGAATTCAAATTAACTACAGTGGAAGAGTTTGAAGAGGCTACAGCCAGACTTTTAGAGACAGGCGAAAAGGTTGGAGCTGATGCATGGCAGTTACGTGTAAAGAAACAGACTCCACATTGTAAATTCGGTGAGCAGGGTGTTTGTTGCCGTATCTGTGCTATGGGACCATGCCGTATTACACCAAAAGCATCCAGAGGTGTCTGTGGATGTGATGTTCATGGTATCGTAGGAAGAAACTTCCTGAAATTTACAGCAGGCGGTGCAGCTACTCACTCTGATCACGGTCGTGAAATCTGTCACACTCTGTATTGCGCAAAAGATGGCGGAAACTATCAGGTAAAAGATCCTGAAAAACTGATCCGTATCGCTAAAGAATGGGGCGTAGAAACAGAAGGAAAAGATATCTATGATCTGGCTCATGAGATGGCTGAGATCGGTCTGATGGAATATGGTAAACCATTCGGATACCAGAGATTCCTGGACAGAATGCCGGAAGGACAGAAAGAAAAACTGATCGAGAACGAGATTGCACCGCGTGCGATCGACCGTGAAGTTTCCACTTCCTTACATATGGCTCATATGGGATGCTCTTCTCTGCCGGAAGCACTGGTAAAACAGTCTCTGCGTGCCGGTTTGGCAGATGGATGGGGCGGTTCCATGATGGGAACAGAGTTCTCCGATGTCCTGTTCGGAACTCCGAAGCCAATCGATACAGAAGCAAACCTGGGTGTTATGGTTGCCGAGAATGTAAACATCGTTGTACACGGACATGATCCGAGCCTTTCCGAGATGATCTGCGAATATGCTGACAGCCCGGAAATGATCGCATACGCAAAAGAAATGGGAGCAAAAGGAATCACTGTATCCGGTGTATGCTGTACTTCCAACGAAGTAGCTATGCGTCGCGGTATTCCGATGGCAGGTAACTTCCTGCAGCAGGAAAACGTTGTTCTGACAGGTGCATGTGAAGCAATCGTTGTAGACGTACAGTGTATCTTCCCGGCGTTAGGACCTCTGAGCAAATGTTTCCATACAAAATTTGTAACAACTTCTCCGATCGCACAGATGCCTGATTCTGAATTTATCCGTTTCAACGCTGAGACAGCAGGAGAGAATGCAAAAGCAATCGTAAAGATGGCAATCGAAAACTTCAAGAACAGAAAACCGGAACTGGTACATATCCCGGATATGAAAGCAAAAGCAACCGTTGGTTATTCTGTAGAAGCAATCGTAAAAACTCTGGATGGAGTTACCAACAGCCAGGTTGACGAAACCGGTACAACAAAACCACTTCTGGAATGTATTACTTCCGGTGTTATCCGTGGTGCCGTTGCTATGGTTGGATGTAACAATCCGAAGATCCGTCCTGACTATGCACATATCGAGCTGATGAAGAAACTGATCGCAAACGATATCGTTGTTATCGCTTCCGGATGTTCCGCACAGGCAGCAGCAAAAGCCGGTCTGATGGACAAATCCGCAAAAGATATCTGTGGTGCAGGTCTGAAACGTGTATGTGAACTGGCTGATATCCCGCCGGTACTGCATATGGGATCCTGTGTAGATATCTCCCGTATGATGATCCTGGCAGCTGAACTTGCTAAAGATTCCGGTCTGCAGATCAATCAGCTTCCTGTAGTTGGATGTGCTCCTGAATGGATGTCCGAAAAGGCAGTATCCATCGGTAACTACGTAGTAGGAACCGGTATCGATACCTTCCTGGGTGTTGATCCTTATGTATCCGGTTCCAGTGAAATGTGTGAACTGCTGACAGAAGGAACCAGAAAATGGACAGGTGCTGCTTACACAGTAGAAACAGATATCGAAAAACTGACCGATCTGATGATCGAAAGAATCGAAGAGAAGAGAACTGCTCTTGGTATTTAATCGATAAGATCGCTCATCTGTACGATGCCGGGATCTGGAATTTCCAAACCTGGCATCGGATACAAATATAATGATAAGGTGGATGACAAATTATGAAGATTGCAGTTACCGGTAAAGGCGGCGTGGGAAAGACAACGTTTGCGGCTACTCTGGCGCGTCTGTATGCGGAAGAGGGGCGGCATGTACTGGCAGCCGATGTGGATCCGGATGCGAATCTGGGACTGGCTCTTGGATTTTCAGAAGAAGAGCTGGATACGATCGTTCCGATCAGCAAGATGAGAAAACTTGTAGAGGAACGTACCGGTGCTGGACCGGATAATCAGTATTACAAGATTAATCCAAAGGTAGATGATATTCCGGATGCATACGGAAAAGTATGTAACGGAGTAAAACTTCTGGTTCTTGGAACCGTGGAAACCGGCGGCGCCGGATGTGTCTGCCCGGAACATGTAATGCTCAGAAGAATTATTAACAACCTGGTACTTCACAGAGGTGATGTAGTGGTGCTGGATATGGAAGCCGGTCTGGAACATATGGGTCGGGGAACCACAGAAGGTATGGATCAGTTCATCGTAGTGATTGAACCTGGATCAAGAAGTGTACAGACTTACAAGAATGTAAAACGTCTGGCAAAAGATCTCGGTGTGAAACAGGTACACGTGGTTGCCAATAAGATCCGGGATGAGAAAGATGAAGAATTTGTAAAAACACATATTCCGGCAGAAGATCTGCTGGGATTCATTCACTACAACACGGAGATTATGGATGCGGACCGTCAAGGCTGTTCTCCATACGACTACAGCAAATCGGCAGTAGACGAGATCCGTAAAATCAAAACGACCATCGACAAAATCGATGATTGCAATAAATAATCTAGGAGGAAAAGACATTGACATTATTTGAAAGAGTATTCAATGGAAATGATGCTGTATACGGTCTGACTGAACAGGCAATTGATGCAGCAATTGCACAGCATGGTGAAGAGAAAGCAGTCAGCTTTCCAAACACTGCTTACTGCCTGCCTTGTTATTACGCTGTAACAGGTGTAAAGGTTACTAATCTGAAAGAATTAAAGGAAGCACTGGGAGTAGTTAAAACTCTTATGACAAGAGAACCTCGTCTGAATGACGCTTTTATGTCTGGCGTTGCTACAGCACTGTGTGCGGAATTTATCGAAGCTTTAAAATATATTGACGGTGCTACTCCATACGAAGAGCCATTATACGGACATCTGGCAGATGCAGTGATCCGTGAACTGGGTGTACCGCTTGTAACAGGTGATATCCCTGGTGTAGCTGTTATCCTGGGATCAGCTCCTACAGTAGAAGAAGGTGTTGCACTGGTAAAATCTTATCAGGCACAGGGTATCCTGGTAACACTGGTAGGCGGTATCTGTGATCAGGTAGCAGAAGCAGGTATGGCTACAGGCGCAAACGTACGTGTTATTCCGCTGGGCAAAGATGTTACATCTGTAATCCACGTAGTATCCGTAGCACTGAGAGCAGCTCTGATCTTCGGTAACGTAACACCTGGTGATGCCAAGACTCTGATGGAATACACCATGCAGCGTGTACCTGCATTCGTTAACGCATTCGCTCCTCTGGATGACGTAATCGTAGCTTGTGGTGCAGGCGCTATCGCACTGGGATTCCCGGTTATCACAAACGAAACAGAAAACATCGCACGTGTTCCGAAGAGCCTGATCGTTCAGGAAGATGTAAGCAAATTCAATGCAACATCTCTGGAAGCACGCGATATCAAGATCAAGATCACAAACATCGATATTCCGGTAGCATTCGCATCCGCATTCGAAGGAGAAATCATTCGTCGTGGTGATATGCAGGTTGAGTTCGATGGTTCCCGTGTTGACTGTGCTGAGCTGGTTCATACTGTTGATGCCAGTGAGATCGAAGATCATAAGATCACAGTTGTAGGACCGGAAGTAGACGACATGGAACTGGGAAGTAAAAACAGCATTGCATATGTTGTTAAAGTTGCCGGTAAAAACATGCAGCCTGACTTTGAACCGGTTATCGAGCGTAAATTCCATAACTACATCAACTGTATCGAAGGTGTATATCATACCGGACAGAGAGATATGCAGCGTATCCGTATCAGCAAAAACGCATTTGCTGCAGGATTCCGTCTGAAACATATCGGTGAAGTTCTGTATGCATCCGTTAAAAATGAATTTGAAGCAGTTGTTGACAAATGTGAAGTTGTTATTTACACAGATCCTGCAGAGTGTACAAGAATCCGTCACGAAGTTGCTATCCCGACATTCAACAAACGTGATGACCGTCTGAACAACCTGACAGATGAGTCTGTAGATGTATATTACAGCTGTATCCTGTGTCAGGCATTCTCCCCAAGCCACGTATGTGTAGTTACACCGGAACGTCTGGGACTGTGTGGTGCCGTTTCATGGCTGGATGCAAAAGCTACCAACGAGCTGGATCCGAACGGACCTTGCCAGGTAATCACCAAAGAACGTCCGATCGATGAAAGAATCGGTGAATACGAAGACGTTAACGAAGCAGTTAAGAGACTGTCTCAGGGTGCTCTGGAAGATGTATCCCTGTATTCTATCATGGAAAAACCAATGACATCCTGTGGATGTTTCGAGTGTATCTGTGGTATCGAGCCATTCTCCAACGGTGTATGTATCGCCAACCGTGAGTACGCTGGTATGACTCCTCTGGGAATGACCTTCCCTGAACTGGCATCTATGACCGGTGGTGGAGTTCAGACTCCTGGATTCATGGGACATGGTAAACACTTCATCGCTTCCAAGAAGTTCATGAAAGCAGAAGGCGGTATCGAACGTATCGTATGGATGCCAAAAGAACTGAAAGAATTCGTAGCAGACAGACTGAACCAGACAGCTAAAGAACTGTATGGTATTGATAACTTCACAGATATGATCGGTGATGAGACTGTAGCTACAGATCCGGAAACTCTGGTAGAATTTTTAACAGAAAAAGGTCATCCGGCACTTGGAATGGACCCGATGATGTAATATAATCAATAATGAAATAAAGTGGCTGACAAATGCCTGGCATTTTTCTATGCCAAATGTCAGAGGATTGTCAGCCATAAATAAATATTAAGGAGGCTAATGAGAATGCCGTTTAATCGTAAACCACAGAAATTTAATGCATCTATCAAAGAAGTAACAATTGGATGCGGTGAAAAAGCAGTCACATTAGGAGGGGAAAATGTTTATCCTTTCTACTCATTTGATGGAGAAATCACCAATGCACCAAAAGTAGCCGTTGAAATTTCCGATATGGGAGTTCCGGAAGTAGCAGGTCTGAAAGCTTACTATGAAGGATGTTCTACCATGGCTGAAATCGCAAAACGTGCTTCTGAAATGGAAGGTGCTGACTTTGTTTGCCTGCGTCTGGAAGGCGGAGATCCGAACGGAGCAAACAAATCCGTAGACGAACTGATTGCAGTTGTAAAAGAAGTTGCAGATGCAATCGACGTACCGTTAGCTGTAGAAGGCTGCAAAAACGTAGAAAAAGATGGAGAACTTCTTCCAAAAGTTGCAGAAGCACTGCAGGGCAAAAACGCTCTGATCCTTTCTGCAAGAGAAGAAGATTACAAATCTGTTGGAGCAGCAGCAGGTCTTGCTTACGATCAGAAAGTAGGAGCTGAATCTGCAGTAGATATCAACCTGGCAAAACAGCTGAACGTAGTTACTACTCAGCTGGGTGTTAAACCGGAAAGCATTGTTATGAATGTTGGTTCTGCAGCCGTTGGATATGGTTATGAATATGTAGTATCTACTATGGACCGTATCAAAGCAGCAGCACTGTCTCAGAGTGATGCCATGCTCCAGATGCCTATCATTACACCAGTATCTTCTGAAACATGGAACGTAAAAGAATCCATGGCTTCCGAGGAAGATATGCCGGAATGGGGACCAGTAGAAGAACGTGCAATTTCTATGGAAATCATGACCGCAGCAGCCGATCTGGCCTGTGGATCTGATGCCGTAATTTTAATGCATCCTCAGTCTGTAGCAACCATTTCTAAAATGATTAAAGAATTAGTTTAAGTGTAAGCGATAGAACAGGAGGATAAAAACTATGGCATTATCAGGTATTCAGATTTTTAAAATGTTACCAAAGAAAAACTGTAAAGAATGTGGATGCCCTACTTGTATGGCATTCTCTATGAAAGTAGCACAGGGCGCACTGAAAATCGAACAGTGTCCACACGTTTCTGCGGAAGCTCTGGAAGCTCTGTCTGAAGCTACTGCACCGCCAATGAAGACCATCAAAGTCGGAACAGGCGAAGGAGAGTATACACTGGGTGGAGAAACCGTTCTGTACAGACATGAGAAAACATACGTAAACAAAACAAGATACGCAGTATCTCTGTGCAGCTGCATGGACGATGCTACTATCGATGCTAAGATCGCAGCTATCCCGGCAGTAGATTACGAACGTATCGGTGAGCGCATGCATGTTGAGATGATCTATGTCAACTATGGCGCAGAAGCCGGTGCAGACAAATATCTGGAACTGGTGAAAAAAGCTGTTGCTACCGGAAAAACTCTGGTACTGGGTTGTGACGACGTTGAAGTTGCAAAAGCAGCTCTGGAAATCGCAAAAGCCGTAAAACCGATTCTGAATGGTGCAAATGCTTCCAACTACGAAGCAATGAATGCTCTTGCAAAAGAAGCAGATGTTGTTTTAGGTGTAAGCGGTGCAAACCTGGATGAAATCTATGACACTGTTGCAGCTCTGGAAAAAGCAGGAAATAAAAACCTGGTAATCGATGCAACAGGTGCTTCCATCAAAGAAGCTTATGCAAACGCTGTACAGATTCGTCGCGCAGCACTGAAAGATCAGGACAGAACTTTCGGTTATCCGACTATCGTAAATACATCCAAACTGGCTGTAAAAGACAAATATATGCAGGAAGCACTGGTTTCCCTGTTCACAATGAAATACGGTTCTATCGTAGTTGTTGATGAACTGGGATATGCAGAAGCTCTGCCTCTGTTTGGTCTGCGTCAGAACGTATTTACCGATCCTCAGAAACCAATGAAAGTAGAACCGGGTCTGTATCCACTGAACGGTGCAGATGAGAATTCTATCTGTCTGACAACTGTAGACTTCGCACTTACATATTTCATCGTATCCGGCGAGCTGGAAAGATCAGGAGTACCTGTAAACCTGATCATCAACGATGCAGGTGGACTTTCCGTACTGACATCCTGGGCAGCAGGTAAGTTCTCCGGTACATCCATCTCTACTTTCGTAAAAGAAAACATCGAAGGTAAAGTAAAATCCAGAAAACTGATCATTCCTGGTAAAGTTGCCGTTCTGAAAGGTGATCTGGAAGCAAAACTTCCTGGATGGGAGATTATCGTAGCTCCTCTGGAAGCAGTACAGCTGGTTAAATTCCTGAAAGACATGAAAGAAGCAGGCGAACTGTAAGATTTCTGATTTCTTAGGAATACCGGACATGTGAAGAAAGACCGGAATCCTCCTTGTGGGGATTCCGGCAAATAAATATAATTAAAGGAGACACACACTATGGCAAAATTTGTAACAATTGGTGAGAGACTTTCCACCACAGCTCCGGCAGTAAACAAAGCATTTATGGAAAGAGATCCTGAACCGATCCTGAAAAGAGCAAAACAGCAGCTGGATGCTGGTGCTGTATATCTGGATGTAAACATCGGACCGGCTGACGGATACGGCGAAGATCTGATGAAATGGGCAGTACAGTTACTGCAGAGCGAATTCGATAACGTTCCGCTGGCACTGGATACTTCCAACAAAGCAGCTATCGAAGCTGGTATCTCTGTATACAATCGTTCTAAAGGAAAACCAATCGTAAACTCTGCAGATGCAGCTGGAAGAATCGAGAACATCGACCTGGCAGCAGCAAATGATGCCATTGTTATCGCTCTGTGTAACGGTGAAGGAATCGCTGCAGATAACGACGAACGTATGGGTTATCTGACAATGCTTCTGGAAAGAGGTCTGGAGCATGGTATGGCAGAAACAGATATGTGGTTCGATCCTCTGTTCCTGGTAGTTAAAGGAATGCAGGACAAACAGATGGAAGTCCTGGAATTCATTAAAATGATCTCCGACATGGGACTGAACTCCACAGGTGGTCTGTCCAATAACTCCAATGGTATGCCGAAGAACATCCGTCCGATCATGGATTCTGCACTGGTTGCTATGGCTATGATGAATGGTCTGACATCCGCAATCGTTAACCCTAACGACCTGCGTCTGATGGAAACCATCAAATCCTGTGACGTATTCAAAGGCAATACTCTGTACGCAGATTCTTATCTGGAACTGTAAGATGCGAAAATATTTATAATACTGCTGATAATGAGGCCGTCGCCACTAGCCTTTTCAGGCTGAGGTGACAGCCTCCTTTCACAAATTCGAAAAAGAGAGGCTTAAATCATGTTTAAAGTAACTTTTCGTTTTGAAAACGGCGAGACCGTAGATGGTTTTGCGGCAGCCGAAGAGAATCTTCTGGAAGTTGCAAGAAAAACGAATGTAGCAATTGATGCCCCTTGTTCCGGTAACGGTTCCTGCGGGAAATGTCGTGTGAAACTGTTAAAAGGGACTCTGAATTCGCCAAGAACCAGACATATTACAGAGGAAGAATATGCAGAGGGGTGGAGATTGTCCTGTGCGAGTAAAGTGGAAGGTGATATCGAGGTGGAAGTACCGGATATCGCATCTGCCTACCGCAGCAGAATGAAGGTTGCGGATTTAAGTTCCCCGGAAGAAGTAGCTATTTTTGACAATGCCAAAGCAGATGTTGAGGCGGCGGGAATTGTTTTGAAAAACGATATGGAAGTAGTAGATGTTACCATGGATGCTCCGTCTCTGGAAGATACCATGCCGGATAATGAACGGCTGATGCGTGCACTGAAAAAACAGATGCAGGCAGAACATGTGATTCTTCCATATACTGTAATCTGTAAGATGGCAGATGTGTTGCGGGAAACTAATTTTTCTGTTCGCTGTGTGATCGGAAGAACAGGAAGCCAAGGCAATATTTTCGTCTATGATATTTTCCCGAAAGACGCTGAAGTAGTGATCGGCGGACTTGCTATTGATATCGGTACTACAACGGTATCCGCATTGCTGATTGATATGATAAGCGGTGATATCCTTGGAAAAGCATCCTCCGGAAACGGTCAGATCCGTTATGGAGCAGATGTTATCAACCGAATCATCGAATCTGCAAAACCTGGCGGAAGACACCGCCTGCAGAAAGCGATTATTGATGAAACAATCAATCCGTTGATTCAGCAGATGTGTCGTGCGGCAAAATTCCCGAATAAACAGATCTACCGTATGTGTGTTGCCGGAAATACAACTATGAATCATTTGTTTGCCGGAGTGAATGCAGATCCGGTTCGTATGGAACCGTATATACCGACATTCTATAAGACAAATTCGCTGTATGCATCTGATCTTGGTCTGACAGTGAATCCGGATGCCCACATAATTATAGCTCCGAATATCGGAAGTTATGTGGGTGGAGATATCACTGCAGGTACACTGGTCAGCATGCTGTGGAATAAACCGGAATTTTCCCTGTTTATCGACCTTGGAACCAATGGTGAACTGGTATTTGGTAACTCTGATTTCATGATGAGTTGTGCATGTTCAGCTGGTCCTGCCTTCGAGGGTGGAGATATCAGTTGTGGTATGCGTGCAACAGATGGGGCAATCGAGGCATGTACTATCGATAAAGAAACGATGGAACCGTCTTTTACGGTCGTAGGAGATCCGGGACAAAAACCGATTGGTCTGTGTGGCTCAGGAATCATTGATGTGATAAGTGAACTGTTCTCCGCAGGAATTATCAATCCGAAAGGAAAATTCGTGCGGGAAGGCGAGCGTATCCACCGGGATAAATACGGTATGGGAAGCTATGTTCTGGCATTCCAGAAGGATGCAGGTGCAGAGAAAGATGTTGAGATTACAGAAGTGGATATTGACAACTTTATCCGTGCCAAAGGTGCTATTTTTTCAGCCATTCGTACGATGCTGAATTCTCTGGAATTCGATGTGTCGATGATTGAAGAAGTGTATGTAGCCGGTGGTATCGGAAGCGGCATCAATATGAAGAATGCGGTCAATATTGGAATGTTCCCGGATATTCCTCTGGAAAAATTCCATTATATTGGTAACTCTTCTCTGTCCGGTGCCTATACCATGCTTCTATCCAAAGAGGCAGAACGCAAAACGTACCAGGTTGCATCCAATATGACGTATCTGGAACTGAGTACTGTACCGACTTATATGGATGAATTTGTTGCGGCATGCTTTATTCCACATACGGATACCAGTATGTTCCCGTCCGTTTCTCAGCAGTAAAGACAGACATGCAGGAGAGAACAAAGATGGAATTACAGTATGAAAAAGACAGTAAGGAAAGAATCCCTTATGAGCACTATATGGAACTGTTTCAGGAAGCAGATCCGGCAGAAATCAGTGCAAGAACAGGGATTCCTTACGACAAACAATCACAGACCTTTAGTCTTCATCTGTTGGGTGTTGCTTATCAGGTACATTTTCCGGATTATGTGGTAACACACGATCCGGAAAGCACGGTAGGATATTATCCGCTGGAAGCAGCAATCAATGCCCGGATTCTGGTACTTCGTTACCTGGTGGAAGGACACAGCGCTCCGTCTACCGGAAAATATCTGACGTATCGGGAAACACCATGGGGAACTGTATATCTGAAACAGTTTCAGGGCAGATGTCTGATGCGTCTTGCTTATGGATTTGGCAACAAACAGGAGGCGTTCCGGTCTGCAATGGAAAAGATTGGTGCGACACCTCTCGAGCACGGCGATATCGCTTATGAATTCGAAGTGATTGATGGGTTTCGTGTACAGATGATCTTATGGGCAGGCGATGATGAATTTCCACCGTCATCCCAGATTTTATTCTCTGACAATTTTCCCATTGCTTTTCAGGCAGAGGATATGGCTGTAGTGGGCGATATATCAATCACTATGATAAAAGCACTGGCATAACAAAATCAGAATTTTACGGATGTATTATTTGTAGAAAAAGTAACGATTCAGGAGATAGGGAATCGTTACGGGAAAGATAGAAAACGGGGAATGACTTTCATTCCCGACAGTAGGAGAATGTAAATGAATAAGGATAGTAGAGTAAACATTGCGCGTAAAGTGCTTCAGGATGGGAAGTTGCCTGTTGACGAAGGAAACCGCGAAATATTTCCACGATGTAATGTTGCGTCCGCTACTGCATTAAAGATAGATTCAGTCGCTGTGTTATCTGCCTTTGGTGTAGTATACTGCTATACCTGAGAAAGGAAAACATATGAAAAGACTGAATGTTAAAACTATCGTTTTTGCAGCTGTTTTAGTGGCAATGAATCTGGTGTTGAGCCGGGTGCTGGCAATTAATATTGGCTCCACCCTCCGAATTACAGTAAGTGCAACACCGATTTATCTGGCAAGTCTCTGGTTTGGACCGCTGGTAGGGGGAATCTGCGGTGGTCTGGGAGATCTGCTGGGATGTCTGATCCAGGGATATGCACCGAATCCATTGATTCTGGTGTCTTCTGTGCTGGCAGGTGTGATTCCTGCAGTATTTAAGAAATATGTCTTCAGGGATAAAGTGAATACTTGGAAAATAGCAGTTATGCTGATTGTTCATGGAATCGTAGGCTCTCTGGGATTTACCGTCGTAGGATTGCATGTATACTATGCGACCCCATGGAGTGTGCTGTATGCCACAAGAGTCATACAGACGATTGCACTGACAATTGCAAATACAATTCTGGTTTCTGTTTTATATCAGAGTGCACTGACTACTTATGTGAATCAGGTATTTGCTCTGCAGAGAACCAGAGAAGTATAAAAGATAACTGTAAAATAAGAAAACAGTTATCATAAAAGGAGGTAAATGATATGGGATACAAAACAGACATTGAGATCGCACAGGAATGCGAAATGAAACCGATCACCGAGATCGCAGCAAAAGCAGGTATTGATGACAAATATCTGGAACAGTACGGAAAGTACAAAGCAAAGATCGACTACAATCTGCTGAAAGAATCTGACAAAAAAGATGGTAAACTGATTCTGGTTACCGCTATCAACCCGACACCGGCCGGTGAAGGAAAGACTACAACAACTGTAGGTCTGGCAGACGGTATGCAGAGAATGGGTAAGAACGTTATGGTTGCTTTAAGAGAGCCATCCTTAGGACCGGTTTTCGGTGTAAAAGGTGGAGCAGCCGGCGGCGGATATGCACAGGTAGTTCCGATGGAAGACATCAACCTGCACTTTACCGGTGACTTCCATGCCATCGGTGCAGCCAACAACCTGCTGGCAGCTATGATCGATAACCATATCTTCCAGGGCAATGCTCTGAACATCGACCCGAGAAAGATCACATGGA